>Ga0123353_10008361_pt1 | contig 14126 bp, 11 predicted proteins | sample TergutLab28metaG_3_FD_92763 | JGI IMG/M metagenome (GOLD analysis project Ga0123353, IMG submission 92763) | Labiotermes labralis P3 segment gut microbial communities from Petit-Saut dam, French Guiana - Lab288 P3 | ecosystem: Host-associated > Arthropoda: Insects > Digestive system > Gut ... | reverse complement strand
TCCGCGCCGGGGCAAAAGTGCGCCTCGGCCATGTCGATGGCCCGCATGACGTCCCACACGCGCCCGCCTATGGTGGTCTTTCCCAGCATGATCGCGAGGATCGTGGGCTTTTCGCAGCCGAGGCCGCCCCCGTGCTTGCCGCCGCATTCGCCGAAGTTGCGCTGCTCGATCACCAGCGCGCCATAACCCCGGGCCACGGCCTGGATGGCGATGTCGCGCCCGCCCGCGATGGCACCGGCGTCCCTCTCGTATTTCGGTTCCCCCAGGGAGATGTGCATGCCCGTGCTGTGCCCCTGGAGGCAAATCATCACCCCGGTAAACCCCGTTTTGGGCGCGAGAAAATACCCCGGCACGCGGTATCCCTCCTCGCTTTGGAAGGTGAATCGCGTGCGCATATAATCGCCTTTGTCGATGGTTTCCTCGGCCCGGAATTCCGGGTCGCAGAGCTCAAAGGTGTCCATGCCCATCAGTTCGCGCAGCTTTTGCAGGGCAACGGGCTTCCATTCCTCCAGAGACTGACCCTCCTTCAGGCTCAGTGCGGGCTTAATTTCGGCGATTTGCTTCAGGTACAGTTCCATCGGGGTCATTGCGGTTCTCCTTGCTATAATTTACTGCTCTTTTAGACAATTGTATTGATGTGTTTCGGCGTTGCTTTGCAGCGCCGAAACAGCGCCGAAAAAAATTATTGTACTTATCAGCCTATTATTTTTTCCCCGGCAACGCAATATCCGGCAGCGGGAATTCGTCGCCGGTGCGTTTTATCCAGCCATCGAGTATCTTGTGCAGCTCTTCTTTTTTTGCCTGGTGGTTCGTGTTGTAGCACAGGTTAGCCAGCTCAAAGGGGTCCTCGTTGTTGTCGAACAGCAGCCAGTCGTTGTTCGGCGTGCACACGTACTTCCAGCCGTCCTGCGTGACGACTCCGCGCCAGGGGCGGTTGACCGTATGGCTATGCATCTTGCGCGGTATCTGTTGCAAATAGGCGCTTTCCGGCGGCCTGGGGTGTTCGCCTTCCATTCGCGAAAATTCCGGTCGGTTTTTGTTCATACAAAAGCGCGAGTAATCGTAGCCCTGCATCTCCTCAGGCACGTCCACGCCGCACAGACCCAGCGTGGTGGGCGCGATGTCCACGTGGTTGGGCACGTAGGGCGCGCAGCCGATATTCATATTCGCCTTTCCGCCCAGGGCAGATACGATGAACGGTATACGTATCGCCTCCTCCCATGGGCTGGACTTGTGCCACTGCCCGTGGGCGCCCACGCAGTCGCCGTGGTCGGAGAAAAACATGATGTAGGTCTCGCGGTCTACGCCCATCTCCTTCAGGGCCTCGCGTATGCGGCCCACGTTCCCATCGATGCTCTCGATCATCCCGTAGTACCCCGCAAGGTCGAAGCGCGCCTGTTTTTCGGTCTTTCCGCCGCGCGGCACATTGGGCATCAGCTCTATGTCGGCGGGGTTCTTGTAATATCGCGCCTGGCTGTCCGTGGGCGGCACGTAGGGGTTGTGGGGCGGTTGCATGGACAGCGCGGCGAAAAACGGCTGGTATCCGCCCTGTTTATCTTGAGTCTGCGTTACATGCCCGGTGATGTGCTCCAGCAGCAGGCCGGTCAGGGCGTCGGTTTCGTAGCCCGGGAGGCGGCGTGTCCTCTCCTGCCCGGTGCCGTGGACATATACCTCGTTCTGGTTGTTGTTGTTCTCGTAGCCCATCCAATAGTCGAAGCCGCCCCGGCGCTCGGGCGGCACGACATGGTCCCGGCTGTTGGAGCCGTCCAGGTGCCATTTGCCTACCCACGCCGTATGATATCCGGCTTCCCTGAGGGGCCGCGCGATGGTGGGGATGGAGGGGTCCAGCGCAGAGGGGGTCTTTGTCACGCCGCAGACGTTTGGGTACAGCCCGCTGAGCAGCGAACCCCGGAAGGGGCAGCACCAGGGCGCGCCCGCCACGGCGCTGTCGAAGCGCATGCCGCCCCGGGCCAGGTTGTCTATGTTGGGCGTGCGCACGTTGGGGTCGCCGCGGTATCCCAGCGCCCCCGCGCGCAGTTGGTCGCATAGGATCCATATCACGTTGGCCCTGGGGTACGCATCGCGGAGATACTGCTCGGTCATGGTTTCCCTCCTTGCGGTTTTGTATATTATAGCACACTCTCCGCAGCTTGACAAGCCTGGACGATTCATTTATAATGAAGCAAAACAAATGCGGAGGAGTACCCCCTTGAACCCACCCAACATCCTCGTCATCATGGCCGACCAGATGCGCGCCGACGCCCTGGGCTGCAACGGCAACCCGGTGATCCGCACGCCGAATATCGATTTTCTCGCGCGCACCGGGGTAAATTTCCCCGTAGCGTATACCCCCAACCCGATCTGCGTACCGGGCCGGGCCTGCATGGCCACCGGCTCGTATCCCCACAAATGCACCGGCGTCAAGGCCAACAGCGGCGCGGTGAAGGAGGGCTTCCCCCTGCTGGCCGGGGAGTTGGGCCGCCGGGGATACGCCACCTACGCCATCGGCAAGCTGCATTACAATCCCTACCTTGGGCCGGGGGAGGGCCGCACCACCCTGGGCTTTCAGCATACCGAGATCACCGAATCGGGCCGCCTGGTTGCCGCGTATGGCGGCGCGAAGGGCCTGGAGGAATACATCGATTACCTGGATACCGTTGGCTGGGGCGGCTATTCCCGGGGCACGGGCGTGGGGAACAACGACATCTTCCCCGTGGCTTCGCCCCTGCCGGAGGAGCACTGCGTGGATAGCTGGATCGCCGCGCGCTCCATTGCCAACATGCGGAAGCACCTGGACGAAACGCCGGACCGGCCGTTTTTCATGTTTGCCTCCTTCCCCAAGCCGCACTCCCCCTACGACCCGCCCCGTCTCTACGACGCCATGTACGATCCGCGCGAAATCCCCCCGCCGGTGGGCCGCATAGAGGATATTCAGTCGCGCGGCCTGTACCTGTTGATCGAAAGCTATCATCAGCATGGCTGGGGCTCCCTGTCCCCCGCCGCGAAGCAGACGATCAAGGCGGCCTACTATGGGCTGATTTCCTTCCAGGATAAACAGATCGGCAGGCTGCTGGATTTCCTGCGGGAAAGGGATATCCTTGATGACACCATCATCCTCTACACCGCCGACCACGGCGACATGATGGGCGATTTCGGGCTGTTCTTCAAGCGGGTGATGTACCAGGGCGCGGTGAACATCCCCTTCATTCTTCGGTATCCAAAGGTGCTGCCGCGGGGCCTGGTGTCGCGGGAACTGCCCGGCCTGCAGGACGTGCTGCCCACCCTGTTGGGCTTCACCGGCGCGCCCCTTCAGGCCCTGTCCGACGGTCTGGATATTACCCCCCACATCATCAGCGAAACACCGCTGCGGCCATTTTTTGTCTCCCAGTGCAACGACGGCAGCCAGCAGAGGTATATGCTGGCGGATCAGGCGTTCAAATACATCTATCACGTATACGGCGGCGCGGAGGAGCTCTACGATCTTGCGAACGACCCAGGCGAGCTTGTGAATCTGGCCGCCGCGCCGGAGCACAGAGACCGGATCGCACACATGCGTGCGCAATTGATCGCCTGGTGTGAGGGGAACGAAGACCACGCGATAATAAAGGACGGCAAGCTGGCCTTCGAAACGCCCTTCCCCGCGCAGGCCCAGCCGAGACAAAACGCCTTCGGGCGCAGGCACTGGTAGGAAAAACAAATCTGTAGGGATGGCTGGCAAGCCACCCGGGCTAAATAGCTAGCAAGCCACCCGGGCAAATTATGCTAGATGCGGAGCTACACATGCCAAACAAAAACATCGTCTTCATCCTATGCGACAGCATGGACGGCCGCGCCATGGGCTGCATGGGCCAGAAAGCTGCCCACACCCCCAACCTGGACCGCCTGGCGGCGGAGGGCACGCTGTTCACCGACGCGTACACCAACAACCCCATCTGCACCCCGGCGAGGGCCAGCATGCTCAGTGGGCGCTACAACTACCACTGCAAGGCCTGGAACCTTTACAAGGGCCTCGAGCCCAGCGAACACACCCTCTTCGACGTCCTGGCGCATGCCGGCTACGACGTGCGGACCTACGGAAAGACCGACTATCGCGCCGGCGCGCATAGTGTCCGCGCGCGCGTTTCGGCCTGGACCCGCACGGCCTCCATCATGAAGCCCAATTATATCCCCAAAGCCCCCGTCATTGATAAAGACGAAAACAGGGAGCACAGCGAACGGGACTGGGGCAGGCTGCGCGATTTCCTCTCCGGCGTGGAGGGCCAGGCCGCCTCAGGCAAGCCGTTCTTCTCATTCATAGGCTTCGGCGCGCCGCACCCCAACTTCCGGACCAACGAATACTACATGAGAAAGATCGATCCGGACGCCATCGAGCTCCCGCCGTCTGACAAAGGACCCCCTCACCCGGTGATGGAGTACCACAGGGTCGTCAAGAACTGGCGGCACGGTACGAACGACGCGATGGTCCGCCGGGTCCGGGCCGTGTACTGCGCCATGATCGCCCAATTGGACGAAGTCGTGGGCGAGGTGCTCGCCAAACTGGACGCCCTGGGCATTGCCGGCGACACCTACGTCATTTTCTCCAGCGACCACGGCGAGATGTGCATGGAGCACGGCACATGGTACAAATCCACCCATTACGAGCCCGCCGCGCGCGTCCCGCTGATCGTGCGCGGGCCTGGCGTCGCAAAGGGCGCCCGCAGGAATGATCCTGTTTCGCTGATCGACATGTATCCCACCCTGTGCGGCATGGCTGGCGCGCGGGGCCGCGATGATGCCGACGGGCTGTCCCTGCTGCCCTTGCTGGTTGGCGAAGAACAACAGCTGGATCGCGATTGCGTGTTCAGCGAGTACCACGACAGCGCCGTCAATACCAGTTCTTTCATGCTGCGCAGGGGAGACTATAAGTACATAGTATACCCGGGCTTCGAGCCCATGCTGTTCGATCTCGCCGATGACAGATGGGAACTCCACAACCTGGCTAAGGAGCGCCCCGCCCTCGCCGCCGAAATGGACGCCCTGCTGCGCGGTATCTGCGATTACGAAACGGTCTTCAATGAGGTCGTGGCGTACGACAAAAAAGCCTTCGCGCTCTGGCGTGAAAGCGAACTGGCAGCCGGAACATATCAGGCAACCATGGATAAAATCTTCACCGGCTTCGACCTCCCCATGGAGGCCGTGCCGCCCGGGGCGTGGACCGCCAAAGACGAAGCGGCCATCGTGCAGTGGATGGAATCGTAGTTGCATGGACGCACGGCTGTGCGTCTCCCACAGAACAAGTAAAGACGCACAGACGTGCGTCTTTACATTGATAGATTTTGTGCTACGCCACCGCAGCTCTTAATTTCAACCGCAGCTTATCGCTGATCATGGCGATGAACTCGCTGTTCGTCGGCTTTCCCCGTTGGTTCTGGATGGTATACCCAAAGTAGCTGCTGAGCACGTCCACGTCGCCCCTGTCCCAAGCCACTTCGATCGCGTGCCGGATCGCACGTTCCACCCGCGAAGGTGTGGTCTTGAAGGTCTTTGCGACTGTGGGGTAGAGCACTTTGGTCACGGAGCTGATCATCTCGGTGTCCTCGATGGACAAAATGATGGCTTCACGCAGATACTGATAGCCCTTGATGTGGGCCGGCACGCCCACCTGGTGCATGATCTCCGAGATCATCATCTCCAGGTCGGAGCGGCTTCGGATCACCGGCGAAGCGTGGTTCGGCGCGCCGATCACGATATCCGCCGATGTGGCCGTCACGCCGATGCTGCGCCAGCTGATGAGCTGCGAAACCCGTTCAGCCAGAACCTGCACGTCAAACGGCTTGAGGAAATAATAGTCGGCCCCGCCGCTCAGCGCCTCCTGTTCAAAGCGCGCGTTGTCCACGCTGGAAAGCAGGAAGATCAGCGGCTTGTGCGCCGGAGGCCGGAGCTTCAGTTCCTTCAGGACGCCCAACGCGTCCAGGTGCGTAAGGAAGGTGTCCATGATCAGAACGTCCGGTTTCTTCCCTTCGATCTGCCTGAGTACCTCCAACCCGTCCTTTGGGCACACAAGGGTTTCAAAGCCCCTGCTCCGCAGCGCCTGTGTGCAACCCTGTTCGTTTCCGTCGTCTGTCAACAATACCCTGCGCGAGTCTGTCATTTTCTTCTTCAATCCTTTCTTCTTATACGGTAAATACCGTTTACCACGATATTATACCATAATATGGAATTGTTGTCAAGAGAAAATCCCAATTTATTCCATACATTGAAGGATGATATCGACAGATTTTTACTCTGCGCGTGTGGTTGCCGCGCCGCGCGCGGTTATTGCGCCGCGCGCGGTTTCAAGCATGGTTTCCGCGAAAATCGCGTAGCCCTCCAGCGAGGAGTTGACGAACACGTGCGTCACGGCGCCCACAAGCATGCCGTTCTGAACGATGGGGCTGCCGCTCATGCCCTGGACGATGCCGCCTGTGGCCTCGATGAGGGCGGGGTCGGTTACTCGTACTGTCATATTCTTCTGCGCGGAGTTCAGGTTGGAGGAGACTTTGGTGATCTCCACATCATAGTATTTCTTTTCTTTTCCGCTCACGGTGACAACAATCCGCGCGGGGCCGGTTTTGACCTCCGATTTCAGGGCTACAGGGAGCAGTTCCCCCTCGGGAACATCGCCGCCGAGCGCCCCGTATACGCCGGTGTCGCCGTTGATCTCCAGCGCGGCGAGGTTCTCCTGTTCGAACACGCCGCACAGTTCCCCGGGCGCGCCGTCCGCGCCCTTGTAGCAGCCCATCACCTTGGCCGACACCAGTTCGCCGCCGGAAATCGGGATAATCTCCCCGGAATCCACGTCGCAGATGGCATGGCCAAGCCCCGCCATCATACCGCTCGTCCCGTCGTAGAAGGTCACGGTGCCTATGCCCGCGGAGCTGTCCCGGATCCACAGCCCGGCCAGGTACTTGTCGCCCGCCGCGCTTTCCGCCGGTGTGCACTCCAGGTGCAGCACGCTGCCGCCGCGTTCCACCGTCAAAGCCAAGGGTGTTCCCTCGCTGTTCTCGATCGCGCGCGAGACCTCGCTTTTGCGGTTGACCTGCGCCCCGTTGATTTCGGTGATGATGTCGCCGCTGCGCAGGCCCGCCGCCTGCGCGGGGTTCTCGTTGCCGTTTTGCGTGGTTACCACATCCGTTTTGGCCACCAGGACGCCCTTAGTATACAGCTTGATTCCGAAGACTTCTCCGCCCACAAGCACAAACTGACGTTTGGTTGTTGTGACTTTCGCGGGTTTTACCGGAAAAACCCGTAAAAATTTGTATACGGGTTGCGCCGGGTCCTCTCGTGTTTGCGCCGTGAACGGCGTACCAACGGTATACTGGCCTGAAGCGGTTGAGACCTCCCCGGGAAGCGCGCGCATGCCGTAGCCGATAAAAGATAGATATACCATGCTGCAAACGGTGAGGAACGTCGCCGCGCGTTTGATTGAACTGCGCATTGGGGGATTCGCCTGCCTTCCTTCGCCCGCGGATTCTCCGCGTGCCTGCGACAATAGAGCCGCATGCTGCGCCCTTGCCGCATCATTATATTTTACCGGGAAGGGGCGAATATGTGCGGGAATTTTTCCGGCGACCTTGATTTAAAACAATAAATATAGTATACTCATACCATGATAAAAAACGACATTCTCGACCTCACCATCACCGGCATGACGCTCCAGGGCGACGGCATCGCCCGCCACGGCGGCGTGCCCGTCTTCGTGCCCGGCACATGCCCCGGGGATACCGTAAAAACCCTGATTCTAAAGGCCAGGTCCAACTGCGCGTTCGGGAAATCTTTGGAGATTCTCACGCCCTCGCCCCAGCGCATCGACCCGCAATGCGAGGCCTTTCCCCGCTGCGGGGGCTGCGCTTTCCGGCATATACCCTATGAGGAAGAGCTTGCCGTCAAGCAGCGCGAAGCGAGAGAAACCCTGCGGCGCATCGGCGCAGTGGAGCTCGAGCCGGAACCCATCCTGGGCGCGTCAAATCCCGAGCGCTATAGGAACAAGGCCCTGCTGCCCGTACAGATGGAGCAAGGGAGGGTACGCGCGGGGTACTACGCCCGGCACAGCCACAGAGTTGTATACAGCGAGGATTGCAGGCTCCAGCCGGGGTTATTCAACCACCTGGCGCGTACTGTCTGCGCGTGGGCGCAGGAGACTGGCTGCGGCATCTACGACGAAGCGACGCACAGGGGCCTGCTGCGGCATATCTATTTGCGGCAATCGCAGGACAATCAGCAGGTTCTGGTCTGTCTGGTAATTAACGGGCAGGGCGTACCCCGGGCGGACCTGCTCATCGCCCGCCTGCGCCGTGAATGCCCCGCCGTGAAGGGTATCCTGCTCAGCCACAACAGGGAGGACACCAACGTCGTCCTGGGGCCGGAAGAGACCCTCCTGTGGGGCGCGGGGCACATCACCGAGAACCTGTGCGGGCTGGAGTTCACGCTGTCGCCGCGGTCGTTTTTCCAGGTGAACCCAGCCCAGGCGGGGCGGCTTTATCGGCTGGCGGGGGAGTACGCCGCGCTCTCCGAAGAGAGTGTCCTTACAGGGAATGAACGCGTGCTGGACCTCTATTGCGGCACGGGGACGATAGGGCTCACCATGGCGCGTGGCTGTGCCGAACTGGTGGGCGTGGAGGCCGTGCCTCAGGCCGTGGAGGACGCCCGCCGCAACGCCGCACGGAACGGGATATCGAACGCGCGCTTCCTGTGCATGGACGCCGCGCAGGCCGCCGCGAAGCTCGCAGGGGAGGGCTGGCGGCCCGACGTGGTGCTGCTGGACCCGCCGCGCAGAGGCTGCGAGCCCGCCCTGCTGCGAACCGTGGCGGGGATGGCTCCAAGCCGGGTGGTATATATCTCCTGCGGCCCCGCCACCCTTGCGCGGGACCTGAAGCTGCTGCGGGAATTGGGCTATGAGGCCATGCGCATCACCCCCGTGGATATGTTCCCCCGCACGGGCCATGTGGAAATAATAGCTCTTCTAACAGCATCCTAGAGCATATACGGGTAGAAACAGCACGAGCCCAACTGTAGGGGCGGCTAGCAAGCCGCCCGCGTAAAAAAAGTCGCCCCCCTGGGGGAGATATCGCCGCCCCGAAGGGGCGAATTGGCGACAGAAGGGGTTAAAAGGGCCCGCCACCCCAACTGTAGGGGCGGCTAGCAAGCCGCCCGCGTAAAAAAAGTCGCCCCCCTGGGGGAGATGTCGCCGCCCCGAAGGGGCGAATTGGCGACAGAGGGGGTTAAAAGGGCCCGCCACCCCGACTGTAGGGGCGGCTAGCAAGCCGCCCGCATGAAAAAAGTCGCCCCCCTGGGGGAGATGTCGTCGCCCCGAAGGGGCGAATTGGCGACAGAGGGGGTTAAAAGGGCCCGCCACCCCAACTGTAGGGGCGGCGGCTAGCAAGCCGCCCGCATGAAAAAAGTCGCGGCCGAGCAGGCGGCAGAAGCGCGACAGAGGGGGTAAAAGAAGCATGTGGAAATCATAGCACTTTTAACTGCCAAATAGTTTGCATTGCCAAACGCCGCCGGGTTTGGTATTCTGTCTACGGAGGTGTTTGAAAATGCTAACAAATATCAAACGTAGTTTAAAGCCAGAAACCAGACGGCTGCTCCGGCGGTCGGGGATTGTCATGACGGCCTGCTACGCCGCGGCGCTGCTGTTCTACCGCTATGCGGGGATCCTGCTGGACTACCAGCTGGCCCTGGTCCTCTCGGAGCGCCTGACGGTAGGCCTGCGCGCGGGGTTCGGACTGCTGTGCCTGGGCTTCCTGCTGATGGAATGCAAGTAAAGCCTACAATGAAAAGACGCACGGCCGTGCGTCTCCGAATGAAGACAAACTGATTATTTGAGCAGAGACGCACGGCTGTGCGTCTCTACATACATTTTGCTTGACTTTTTCGCTGTAATGTGCTATAATATACACGAAGAAATTGTAATTTTTCAGCGAAGTCAAAAGACAGGGAGCGATCCGATGGACGTGAATATCGTACAGCTGCTGGGGCTGGCGGAACTCTTTGAGGAGAATGACAGCATCTTCGCTGTGGAGGATATCCTCAACAGCGTCACCCTGCCGCCCGAGGCCAACCCCTGGGCCGTCCAGCCGCCCACCGTCACGATGGAGCGGCCCGCGCGGCAGCACAAGGGCATGCCAAGGGCGCTGGCGCTGGCGCTGAACATTCTTGTCTACGTCATCTGCGCCGCGGTGATCGCGGGCTCGCTGATCCTGAGATTCAGCAGCGGTTCCGTTTTCGGTTACCACATCTATCACGTGGAGACCGGTTCCATGACGCCGAAAGCGGATGGCAGCAGTCCGCCGGGCGGTTTCCGCGAGAACGACGCCATCATCGTGAAGAACACCCTGCCGGAAAATGTGAAAGCAGGTGATGTCATCACCTTTTGGCAGGACGACAGCCATAGCGGCATACCCATTACCCACCGCGTGATGGCGATAGAGATTCTGGACGACCGAAGCATCCTCTTCAACACAAAAGGCGACGCCAACGCCCAGGAGGACCAGGACCCCATTCCCGGCAGCCGCCTGGTCGGCGTGAAGGTGCTCACCCTGGCCAAGCTCGGCGGCGCGCTCAAAGCCGCGCGTGACCATCCATGGATCAGTGTGGGTATCAGCGCGGGCGTGATGGCCGTGGTGCTGGCGATGTATATTGTCACAACGATACGGGCCGGGAAAAAAGAAGAGAAAGAGGAACAATACGAATAAAAGGTATATAAACCCCGGGGAAGCCCCGGCCCCCGTGCGCCGCAAGACGGCGGGGAATTATACCCGGTGCGGATGAAATAATGCTTGTGCTTTTCCGCGGTATCCATTATAATAAAATGGATACTGCGGTTTTATTTTGTATTTTCACAAGGAGGGCATCCCATGATCGGCACCATTTTTTATCCGCTGTCCCGCGTCATCACTGCCATCGCGGTTTTCTTTAGCACCCTGTTCGGCGGCGGCGGGCTGGCGGCCGCTTTCAGTACGCCGGCCCCGAGCCTCGCGCCCCTGCCATATCCCGCCTGGGTGCACCAGCACTGGGTGTGGGAGAACGACGGCGACGAGGACTCCGCCAGGGCATTCGCCCAGGGCTTCATCGCCGAGGGCATCCCCGTGGGTGTGCTGAATATCGACCGCCCCTGGGCCACCGACGTGGGCGACTTCAAGCCGCACCCGGACCTCTACCCCAACATGGGCGGGCTGGTGGACTGGTGCCACGACAGGGATATCAAGATCACCCTGTGGAGCACCTGTATGATCAACGAGGGGGCCGAGAATTTCAAGACAGCCAAAGACAACGGCTACCTGCTCAGCAACGGCAAAACCCTGAAGTGGTGGGCGGGGGTCGGCGGATTCCTGGATTACACCAACCCCGCGGCCGTGAAGTGGTGGGAAGGCGAAATGGACAAGATGCTGGACCTGGGCGTCGACGGCTGGAAGCTCGACGGCGCGGACCCCTACATCATGCTGCTCGTGCCCTCCTACGGCAAGGGCGGCCTGCTCGGCTGGAAACAATACCAGCGCCTGCAATATGGCCATTTCTACGAATACACCAAAAAGAAATCGAACGGTCAGGCGGTGGTGTGGACCAGGCCCACCGACGACGTGATCGGCTGGGGCCTGCCCCTGACCTTCGCCTCCCGGGAGATCAATTTCGTGGGCTGGGTGGGCGACCAGGACAACGATTGGGGCGGCCTGCGCGCCGCGCTCAACCAGATGTTTACCTCCTCCCTGTTCAACTACATCAACTACGGCTCGGACATCGGCGGGTTCCGCAGCGGCCCGGCCAAGAACCCCAAAGACGTCTTCATCCGCTGGGCGCAGCTGGGGGCCCTGTGCCCCATCATGGAGAACGGCGGCGGCGGCGAGCACCGCCCCTGGATGTACGACGCCGAAACCACCGCGATCTACAAGGATTTCACGCTGCTGCACTACCGGCTGATCCCCTACATCCAGAGCCAGGTGGCCTATTCCTACGAGCGCAGGCAGCCCACCATGCGCCCCACCCTCGGCTACTACCAGTACATGCTGGGCGACGACATCTTCGTTGCGCCTATCGTGAATGAGGGCAATGACCGCACCATCACTTTCCCAAAGGGCGAGTGGATCTACCTGTTCAACGAGGCGAAGACTTACAAGCAGGGCGTCAAAAAGCTGGCCTTCCCCATGGATGAGTTCCCGGTCTTCATCCGCAAGGGAGCCATCCTCCCCATGGGCCCGGAGAGCCTGGACAACGCCAATGAGTTCACCACGGTGCACGTCTATCCCGTGAAGGGCGCGAAGTCCTTCGGCCTCTATGAGGACGACAGGCCCGGCGCGACGCTCTCCTACACGAAGGCCGGCGACAGCCTCACCCTGGAGGCCACGGCCACCCAGCGCCCGCTGCTTTGGCGCATTTACGGCGCTGCCGAGCCTGCCGATGTGAAACTGGACGGCGCGGCCCTGGCGAAGGCGGCCTCCCTGGCGCAGCTGAAGACCATGGCCTCCGGCTACTGCGTGGAGGGCGGGGCCCTGTGGGTCGCCACAAAGGACGCAACGGCCGGCGCGGAAATCGTGATCAAATGAACGTGTGTGTAGGGGCGGCGTGCCGGCCGCCCGCTTATTAATCCTTGCAAGCTCACCCTTTACATAAAGCACTTTTCCTCTTGCATTTTTTAAAAATATATAGTATAATATACCCCTATTCAATAATGGGGGACTTTGCCATGACTACCCACGAGCGCATCGCCCGCATGTACCGGCACCGGGAGGCCGACCGCGTGCCCATCGTCGATTCCCCCTGGCGCGGCACCATCGCCCGCTGGCGGCGCGAGGGCATGCCCAAAGGCATAGAGTGGCAGGACTACTTCGGCGCGGACAAGCTCGGCGGCGTCGGCGTGGACATCAGCCCGCGCTACGAGCGCAAAATCCTCGAGGAAAACGACCGCTGGTACATCGAAACCACCAGCTACGGCGTCACGCTGCGCCAGTTCAAGGAGCTCGACGCCACGCCGGAATTCCTGGATTTTAAAGTGAATTCCCCAGAGCTTTGGCAGGATGCCAAACACCGCATGCAGGATTTGACCAATCGCATCGACTGGAAGCGCCTGAAACGCGACTATCCCAAGTGGAAGGCGGAGGGCCGCTGGCTCAGCGGAACGTTCTGGTTCGGTTTCGACGTGACGCATTCCGGCCTGGTGGGCACCGAAACCCTGCTCATCGCCATGCTGGAGGAGCCCGCCTGGGTCATGGACATTTTCGACACCTACCTGCGCGGCTGCGAGGCCCTGTTCGATCAAATCTGGGACGCCGGATATGTCTTCGACGAGATGATGTGGTATGACGACATGGGCTACAAGGGCACCACGTTTTTCTCGCCCGCGCTCTATCGCGAACTGGTGCAGCCATTTCATAAACGCGCGGTGGCTTGGGCCCACCGCAAGGGGATTTACGCCCGCCTGCATTCCTGCGGGGATGTGCGCACCCTCCTGCCGGATATCGTGGCCACCGGCGTGGACGCCCTGAACCCCCTGGAAGCCAAGGCCGGCATGGACGCCCTGCGAATCAAGCGGGAGTATGGCGACAGGCTGCTGCTCCACGGAGGCGTCAACGCCGTGCTGTGGGAGGACAGGGAGCGCATCGTCGCCGAGATTGAGCGCCTGGTGCCGGCGCTCAAGGAGAACGGCGGCTATATCTTCGCCAGCGACCATTCGATCCCCAGCAGCGTGAGCCTGGAGAATTTTCGCGCAATTATCGAAGCGGTGAAGCGGTGTGGGAAGTATTGAGGGGATACGGAGAACGTCGCCCCGCGATAACACCCTTTATAGGTAGCTTGCGTTCATCATCCCTCAGCGGCTCCTTCCGGTGGAAGGAGCTGTCGCCGCGAACGAAAATCAGCCGCTTTGCTAACTGTCGCGCGGTGACTGAGGATGTCATCGCGAAACGACACACCTTTCAACTTCAACAAAGAATAATTATGCGAATTACGTAGCGCTTTAACATGTGAAATTATGGAATTTAGGGCAGGGGAGGCCTCTCCATGCGACAGTACGCCAAAATCACGCCACAGGGCACGAAGGACTATATTTACGAGGAAGCCTCCGCGCGCGTCAATGTGCAGAAGAGGCTCACCGGGGTCTTCGAGCGCTGCGG
>Ga0123353_10008360_pt1 | contig 14128 bp, 6 predicted proteins | sample TergutLab28metaG_3_FD_92763 | JGI IMG/M metagenome (GOLD analysis project Ga0123353, IMG submission 92763) | Labiotermes labralis P3 segment gut microbial communities from Petit-Saut dam, French Guiana - Lab288 P3 | ecosystem: Host-associated > Arthropoda: Insects > Digestive system > Gut ... | reverse complement strand
GTCTTCCAAAATTAGCTCGTGAATTTGATCAATAATCTCCGGGGTGGTCACTGTTTTGTGTCGTCCAGGACGAGGCGCATCACAGGTGGAAAAATCACCACGTTTAAACTGGACTACCCAGTTTTTTACGGTGGTATACGTTGGTGCATTTTCTAGTAATGTTTCCGTCAGAATTGCGTGAATTTCCTTCGGCGCCTTACCTTGCAGGGAAAAAAAAACTTGATGACATCTCGCGTCTCCATGTTGTTGAAATCGGGCGCGTCGTCTGACATGCTTCCTTTCAGCCTCTGTAAAAAGAAAAGACTTGCAATTCGGCACATGAACAGACCCCTCTTTTCAACGACACTGTCGATTCTGTCCTACGACATCGGGAAGTAGGTCGGATTTAGGACTTATCAACAAACCCCCCCACAAAAGGAAAAGAATTCCTAACTCCGTACATTTTTATATGTATAGTGCGTCCAGCGTTGAAACGGTACATTTTATCTAAAGTGTGCCCTAAAGATGAAAAGGCAAAAGCAGCTTATAAAATACCAAAAAAATTAACAGTAAAAGTAGATAGCCCGCTGCTGATATTCAAGCCGAACGTTCAGTTACATCAATTGAAATAGCTCCGCTGACTCTTTTCGAACACAAAAGAAACATATCATGTCGGTTCTTAAATTCACTTGTGAACAATACTAACGCAATTCCTTTTCTTGAATATGGATGAGGCAAAGCCTTTTTGTAACAAATCTGCAGTAAATACGTGTACAGAGTTTGACAACCCGAACCATATTACGCTTCAAATAACATTGCAAATACAAAGTAGCTAACTTTACTTCCAACGTGTGTTAATGTGAGAAGCATTCTCGCTCTCCACGAGAATGAAACAGGCTGCAGTGATTGAGAAGCAGAGTTCTGTCGACGATATTGAGAAATAAACGGGAGAAAGAAGCATGAGATTCGAGAAAATACAAGCGACGGGATTCACGAGCAGCACACCTCGACACCAGCTAGCAGACGGGACGTGTGCCAGGTGTTAGCGAGTATACACGTAGAATTGAGTGTGAAGTGCTTGTGAGTAACCGGAATACAACAAACTGTTGGAAGACTTAGACGTGGATGGGAGAATATTAAAACTAAAGGAATAGGATGGGATGGGGAGGGATGGGAGGGGAGGGCAGGGCGAATTTCATAAGGCTCGGGATAAAGAACAGTGATGTGTTCCTGCAAATCTAATTATAAAGGGAAAGGATTTAACTAGCTGTAAAACTGTTTGTCAAGAATAATCGTGAAACTTATGGTTAGTTAATTATTTCGTCGGGCAGTAGAATAATGAAGTGCTTTGGCCAATCATGTTACATACATACATACATTACATAATACATACATACATACAAACATACATACATACATACGTACAAACATACATACATACACATACATACATACACACATACATACATACATTACATAATACATACATACAAATATACATACATACATACGTACAAACATACATACATACATACGTACAAACATACATACACACATACATACATATATTACATAATACATACATACAAACATACATACATACATACGTACAAACATACATACATACGTACAAACATACATACATTACATAATACATACATACATACATACACACACACATACATACATACATACATACATACATGCATACATACATACATTACATAATACATACATACAAACATACATACATACATACACACATACATACAAACATACATACATACATATCACTTCCGGGTGATGGAGCATGCTTAATAATAAATAATAATAATACATACCTACATACATACATACAATCCATGGATCCATCAGTGTGTCACAAAGGAAATAGGATGTGGAACAAGTCACAAATACACAAATATAATTTTTGCGGTGCAATATACTATAAACACTTTACAAACAGTATTACAGACCGTCGTTACACATAAAATTTCATTTGCAGAGTAAAAGGAATGAGCATTTATGTGTTTTCTTAAGGTTACTTTAAATTTGCATTTTGGTCCTTACGGATGTGCAGACTTCGTGTTAAGCTGTCGAAAATTTTATTGTCAGCATGAACTGTAGTTTTCTAAAGAAAAGATAGGTTGGATATTAAAAGATAAAAAGGAAAAAAGATAGTTTGGTATTTGACCTGTGAAGATTACCAACATCACAATTCACCAACTCGTGCCGCGTAATATAACTCTCAAATTCCAAACCGTAAACTAATTATTATGTAAATTACAAAATGCCAACTTGGCCATAACAATGTCCTTATTTTAACTACAGAGCTTAAGGCAAGATCGCCTTGTTTAAAATCAATACAACTGCGGTAAATCTGAATTTCATTAGAAGTGCTTGCCAAGTTTGATTACAGCACACGTACGTGAAATCGCCGTAGCGGTTAGGCAACTTCTCTGGCAGTCTGGTACAGCAGGTCAGTGTGAACATCAGCAGCTGGCACTGCTGAACGAGACGGAAACCTGGCCCTAGATGCCAGAACAGAATAAACACAAGTATATAAATGCAACTGACATTATTTTCATTAGTTACGTTAGTGAATCTATACATATACAAATATATAAAAGGTAAAGCAGTCCCATTATAGGCCTGGAGTGGCCTAGAGGGTTCCAGGAAATTAAGGTTCCCAGATTTCATGACAACGGCACAGGATGGTGGTAAGTTTGTTAACCTTACGCACCGACCGCCTTTACCCCCAGGAAATGCTCCTGGTACTCATTTCTGTTAGAGGCTGAGTCGACCCCAGGGCCATATTGCGATCGGAAGGATTTTGTATGAGTGAAAAATTCCAGTGACACCAGCTGGGATCGAACTAGCGACCTTCCGATTTGTAGCACAGCACCTTAACCACTGTTCCACCGCGGTCCCCATATATATATATATATATATATATATATTACAAAACGAAATTATGATTGCAAATACTCCTTCAACCTCCTAAAATGACAATATCAACCACTGCAAAATTAACACAAACACATGCAATTATATAGCTATTCTATGGAAAGGTATCTAGAACAGACTTGCCTCTGGTTATAAGAAGGCAGGCAATGTACGTACAAACGTAACGCTGAAAAGTGTTCACTTAAGTAATGTTGCCAAAGAAGACCAATAAGTATTACATTTTCCAATTGCGTGTTTGTAGCTTTATTTATCCAGCATGCAATGCACATGAGCCATATTATATTGCCATCTGTGGCCTCTCTGGCTCTACCATATTTCCTCACATTACCTCGGAAACGACACGATTTCCGGGGGAAAAATTTATTGGACATAAAATGTTCATTTTGATTTTCCATAAAAATTTGTCTGAAAAATATCTTATTCTAAGGAGAATGAAAGCAGGTATTATCCCAAACATATATTGGTGTTCATGTAAGTTATCCGTCATTCTTGTCAGATTTTAAAGAAGCTTCAATTTTCTCAATAGATGTTCGAAAAATAATTAAAAAAGTAAATATCATGAAAATCTGTCCAGTGGGAGCGGAGTTGTTCCGTGAGGACAGACGGGCGGACGGACAGACAGACAGACAGACGGACATAACGAAGCTAATGGTCGCATTTCGCAATTTTTCAATACCCTTCCGCTGGCCACATACAGCATTTACATTCCTTCACAAAAAAACACATAAACGGGGTGAAGTGAAAGGAATAAATGCGTTACAAATATCGTCTCGACGTTCAGTAGAGTGAACTGAGGTGAAGTGTAGTGATGTGAGGTGAAATGGAGCGGTAGGAAGTTTAAACGAAGTTAAGCCAAATGAGAGGGTAGTGAAGTGTAGTTGGGTGAAGTTTAAATGGGAACACGTGAAGTGTCGCAAGTGTAGTGAAGTGGAGTGAAGTGTAGTTGGGTGAAGTTTAAATGGGAAAACGTGAAGTGTCGCAAGTGTAGTGAAGTGGAGTGAAGTGTAGTTGGGTGAAGTTTAAATGGGAAAACGTGAAGTGTCGCAAATGTAGTGAAGTGTAGTTGGGTGAAGTGGAGTGAAGGTCTTAGTAACAGCGTGTCTACCATTATTAAAATGTACATAGATCATATGCAGTTTGCTGTATATGTGGCTGTTTGGTTTATCAAATTCCTTTGGTTCTTTTGGTTATTTTTTTGTATCATTTTATCTACGGCTGTATGTTTTGTATGCTTCTGTTTAATTTTGTGAGTTACGTATTCTTACTTTTATGTTTATATGTTCTTATTGTTATATATGCTCCGTACTGTGTATTCTGTTTCATTGTGTTGTGCACATTGTTTGCGTTAATGTGTGCTGCACTGCTGCCAACGGGTGTCAACCCAATTGCAGTTAACAAAACACATCATATCCTAAACTCATAATTGTACGAAGGGTTTTTACGAGTTACGTTAATTTACGTAAAGACAAGACATTGACGATAAAGACCAGGATGGCCAGTCGATGGATGAAAAGTGTGGGAAATGTACAAATGGTCTGATTCCAGGACGTTTCTAATGATGGTGCGTTTAAGGGTTTGTTTATGTAACAACAGTACACACTATCAACAGCATGGAATATACATTTGAGATGAAACTCGCCCCATTTATCTTTTATAATGCGAGTATAGGTATAAAACGTAGCGTTGGTTTATGTCTGTCTATGCTTTTTACCGCGGATAAAATACATAAAATCCGCAGTCAATGCCAGTGTCACTCCATACTCTTGCCTGTAGGTACCGCATCTTTGGCTGTTAAACGCCGTACAAGTAATGAGATCGGGTTTCCGGATTAAATATGAATCATACACTTGTTTGTTTTAAATTACACTACTCAGGGTTAAATTGTTGTAGGAGATTTTACGCTCTGAGGGCCGTGACTAACACAATTACTGTCTTCCGGGATGAGAGGTCGTGTACATTCTTACATATGCACACACTTTTCATGAAAAGAACTCACTCTGTCTTCTTAATGTCCAGGAACATGTGATTTCTCCAAAACGTTATTTCTTACCTATCGAATCACACACTGTCACATTTCATGAGATAGAAAAACTTAATCTTCTTTAATTTCCTTTTGCGTTTCTTATCCGGAATTTATAATTTCGACATGCAATGCAAATATATTTGAGAGGACCGGCTACTTATCGATGTTATTGATGCTATGAATTGCAAATTAACTCTTTCGAAAGCACAGAACGTGCCTGCCCGTGAATGTTTACAAGACACGCTTCCGCTAATTGTGTACGGGAAGTACCTATCATTAGGACCTTTATAAGGAACTTACTGCAGATGGAAGAAAGGGACTCGAGTGAAAAACAACTACAACGTTATAAACTGAGAATTTCTCAAAACAAAAAAACCATGCAGAAATATAAATACCAGAGGATGAACACTGTTGTTGTTCAGACGTGTAGAGGTAAATATTTCTGCCATCCGCAGTAACATTAAATAAATATTCATTCTGCGAAAAGAGTTAATTACATTGTATTATTTCTCTCGGGTGGTTCTCCGGCGTCTGAATTCTATTTGCCGACGTTTCGGAACACTGTTCCATTTTCACAGGTTGTGTAAGCAGGAAGAATAACCGGGACGGGCCTGTTAGGGAATTTATACAGATAAAGGTTTGGCTCAAAGATAGCCTGAGCCTAACAGGAGGAGAGAGGACGGGGAGGGGCGTGTCCGAGAAGAGGAACAGGCTGTTGAGGGCAACGACCCCCCAAGTGGAGGTCTGTAGTGGGAGAAACGGCTCTATTTTGTTTCAGGAGTTTGTCTCCTATCTTTAAGAAAGTGCAGAAGGGGTTTGCAGGATTTGCTTAAGGTCAGTCAATTATAGGTTTTGTGTGACTCCACATCAAGAGTCATTATGGCCTTAAAGAGTGTATGATAATTGGATTTGTAAATTATCCACAACGCTTGCTCTGTGAGACAGGAACCGAACTTCTGAACATTATCTTTCTCATCAGCTTCAACATCTATATAGCAATATTTGGAATTAACCCCCACACCCACATGGTTTTGCTTTGTAGAAAATTTCAATTTCTTCGATTCACAGAAGCAGAATTCATTGTGTCTGACCTGCTTTACTTCAACAACTTCCTTTGATTTATTTTGCAATTACTGTACTTCATCAATATAAATCCGTCTTCCACGTAAAGTCAATCTGTTCAGAGAAAGATGCTCAAAAGAATAAGTTGAGAAGGACTGATTTAAAATAACCTAAGAGATGAAGAAAATATAATGTCTTGTTATCTCTCCCTGAAACATCAATATTTTTCAATTCAGCGTGTAGTTAGTTTGGAATAGCTGAGAAATCCATGGCTTTGCATTCTGTAATGGTACACCCTCGAGAGGACAACCTGAAAAAAGAGGTAAAAGAGAAAGAAACGTTGTGAAGTTTACGGAGATCCCCGAGATGCGATGAAATAAGATCACGTGCGATCGGAATTGGAAAATGCCATTTCCCGAAGTGAAAGAAGCTCTGCTACCTCCGAGAATACCAGTTTAAAAGCTTTCTGTAGTAAGAAACAAAATTCGTTGTGCTGAATAAGATATCGCGACATAGAAGTGATTTTGTGTGTAGTCATATGCTCTTCTGCTACGAAAGAGTTGACATTTACGGAAGGACGATGCAAGAGTGTGAATCAAACTTCTTCTCAGTACCGGATAGCAAAAGTGTGCAATCAGGCCAATGAAGGGAAAGAGGAGGCACAGAAGGAGAGTAAGAAAGATGAGGCGGAAAAGACGAAGAATAAATAAAAATAAACTATAAACAACTTAATAATACTCTCATGTCGCCTATAATTTGGTTCAGAACGCAAATCGTTTCCAAGTACCAGGGGGAATCTTGTGACGTCATTAGCCACTTCACTAGTAAACATATTTACGCCTTCTTATGGAAACAGGCGGTTTCTTGACGTAATTACCAGAGTATGTCGCTGAATCCTTTCAGGAACCAAATCAATCCGGTTCACACCATTAAGTCATATTTAAGATCAATATTAATACTATAATTAAATCTGCACTTACTGTCTCCCACAATATGTCATCAGTTCAGATTTCTCAACTGAAACTACGCACACATTTGTTTGCTCACATCCCTAGTCCCTTTCGTCCACGCCGCTTGATAACCATTATAACATTCGATGGAAAACTGACGGCATTTCCTCTCTGAAGAATTTATTTTAGACTGCGCAATTATATATATTCTATTGTCATAAGTATTTATTGTGAATTTTATAAACAGCGCATTAAATGTAAACTGCAATTAACATAATAATAATAATATAGGATTACACAAACAGATAAATACTTAATCTTTATCTCCGTATTGAGCAACCCCCAAACTTTTTCGTCCTAGAAACATCACTATAGAAATGTCTCTCAACCATACTCATTGGAAGATTTCAGTAAGGTTTAAAGTTCAGTAAAACATAAAATCATGGTTTTCGTAAGAGAAACCACAATAATGTGAAGAATCGATAACGTATTAAATACCATATTTTAAAGGTGTTACCAAATTTAACTCTACAACCTGACAGAAAAGGGGGTTATGTTATGTTATGTTATGTTATACGTAAAGTAACGTTACGTTACGTTATGTTATGTTATGTTCTTATACATTTCCAATAATTACGTAGTATTTGTTTTTTAATTTATTATTTTATTGCCTGCAAAATCATTCCTATTATCGTTTCATAGTTTGGTTAGTTCTTTTAATTGTTATTTCCTAGCAAGTTACCGGACTTCTGCACTATTGTTTCTGACCTTTACGTAACTGTATTTCGTGTGGAGTTTTAACATACGTCGAACTTTGCGGTAACTTGTTTCTGTCTTTAGGTGCCGTTCAGTACTTTCGTAGAAATTAAAAGTTTATTCAAACTGCCATTACTCAACGCAACTTTGTCAGTTTGTGTTCTTCCTTTGGTGTGACGGACCACGTTGTACAGCCACACCAATCAACAGATAAATCTGCTGCAGAAAGTATGTACGGAATCACAATATTTGTACCCCTCATCACTTCTCATACAATGGTCAGCAGAACACAGGGAAAGATACCTGTCGCTATGTTATAATTCAGTGATCATAACAGTGACCTTAATCATGCTACAAGGAATAAGGTATCCCACAACTCGTATTGGAATCTATTCGTGTCTGATTTATTCAACGACAATGCTAGTTACAAATAAAATTGCGATTAGTGAATAATGAATTGAAAATTATGTGGACGGAATTAGCCATGGCGTAATTTAACCCACATCCCTGCTCATTGCTTTGAGGAGATGAGAAAGACCAAGAAAAGTTTCAGTTTTTATAGACGATATGGAGTGTGATATTCGAACCCAAAGCCTACAGAATATACGACATACACGCTACCGCTACAGTCAATTTGTTGTCTTTGTATGTCGATTAAGGCCACTGGTTGTAGCTTGTTACCGCCTGTTGCACGTCAAAAGACTACTAACGAACAAACCGGGCAGTGAAACACATTTTAATCCTTTAGATGTAACGATCCAGATGTCAACGTAGGAAAACTTTCCACGTGCTTTGCATAAAAAGGACACTAAAAATCTATCTGACATCCTGCAATGCCCTCTTCTTTAGAATTTGAGCAATATATTTTATGTATTTCTACGTTTGTTATCTTGAACATAATATCTACGTTATCATTGATATGTAATCACAAAACAAAACACAACAGCCTTTTCAAATCTTGTTCAGTATTGAGAATGTTAAATCACCTCAAATTCACAGATGGGGCAGAAAGAAACTGCCCTAAATTTCCGGTGTAGCGTATTATTGCGAACAGCCCTATAAAGTACGAAAAATTTACCTCCAGAATCACGTATAAATATTAAAGTATGGGCTTACGTTCTTTCAGCACTTTCCAGTCTTAAATCTGCTCTCACATTTATTTCTGTTTCAGCTCCTGTGATGACATCATGTTGCTTGTTACAGGACGCCATTAGTAACGTACCCTAATGGTAGAGAGGATTTTTTACACGATGCATCTTGTCAACGAGAGTTACATAAAGGGCTCAGATTGGCCTTAATTAGCTCATTTTGGATGACAAAGCTATGAGACATTCCTCTTTGCTAGCATTCGTGTCACACTGCAAAACATGACACAGTACCAGGCTGCGACAATTTCCAAACGAGACACAAGACTCTTCATTCACGTGGTTCGTTCAATATTATCAATAAATGCAAATTCCTGCATTGTAACTGATTACACTTTAATCACTTTTAAATTAGCAGGGACGATCCTTAATAAATTCATCAGATTATGAAATTGTTTTATGTCGATCTTCGTGTACTTGCGACTTGAGTTTGAAAATCTCGGAGCGATATGGAACAAATCTGAACCGCCTGACAGGCAAACTTCCACGGATTTAGAGTCACCAAGCTATGCATCTTCTAGAAATTCCAAGTTTAAAGCCTGATAAAACGAACTAACGTGCCGAGTGGCTAATTAGCAAAGCTTCCTAGATAATACATGTTAAATTCTGAATGTTACAAGTTCCGATCTCTGAATGGACCACTAATTTGGCTATAGGTGTGTACGGAAATTGCTAGTAAATCATTTCCTTAGAAATTCCAGACGCTTTCTACACATGATATCTAAGACAGCCATCTGTTTACCAACAACACTGTATCCCGTAAACTCAAAAATATTTAAAAACTTCTGTGCTAGTTACCTAAATGCTGTTCGTTATGATAAAATAGTTATTTTTCTCTCTCTCTCTCTCTCTCTCCTCAGTGAACGTAAATTCCCCCAGTGCCAAATTAAAGCACAACATTAAGTTTAAAGTACGAATAACACTACTCCACATTCTATATCTCTCGGGATCGAACCTACGTGTAGAGTTATAGATATAACACAAATTTCTGTTTAATGACGCAACAGAAGGAAGTGGCTCAAAACCCATCGAACTGGCCACCTTCAAACATTACGCTCGCCAGTCTTTAGCCATCAAAGCTTATTGGTTAATATATGTACCGACAACGTTAACAAACTAATGTACCTGCTGTTACGCTCACAACAAACACGTGTGTTTCATTGGGCTCTCGCAACAAACAACGGTTATCTACATATCTAGCATTAACATAATATATACAATTATTATTCTATGAGGTAGAAACTAAATACGTATATATTATAATATTTATAAGAACGTGGAAAGTAGTAACAGACCATGTTGGTGATCTTTTCTCAGGCTAGTACCTAATCACATATTGCAAAATATTAATATGTGTGTAAACTCTAAACCTACTTATATAAAATCATTCTCTTCCAAACATGATGGCCAAGGGCTACACACTGCGGCGCCACAGCCCAAATCGGGCTTAGTCCGCCTCATGTTTTAGTTTTGTAGGTCACAAACAATTAGACACACACACACACACACACACCTCCGGTAGGACTCCTCTGGACGAGTTATCAGCTCGTCGCAAAGGCCGCTACCTACACGACACACAACAAACACAAGAGAAGAACATCCATTCACTCAGCGGAATTCGAACCCACGATCCCAGCCATCAAGCTGCTGAAGACCGACGCCTTAGACCGCTTGGCCACCGGAACCAGCGCTGGTATACTCATAACTATCACTTTTTATAATGCGTGGGTCTGCGGCCGCTAGCTTACTGGGATTTCGGGTTCCAATCCCGCCGGGGGGCATAGATGTCTGTCTCTTTTTGGGTGTTGTGTGTTGTCAAGTAGAGATCCCTGAGACAGGCCGATCCCTCGCCTAGAAGAGTCCTCTGTGTGTGTGTGTGCGCGTGTGCGCGCGCGCGTCACTGGGTGTGATGAGGTGTAACAATAACCACCAATTCGCAACACTAATACGTTCAAAGACTTGAAGAGTAAGAAAAAATTGTCATTTATTACCGATTAATAAAAATTACTCTCAGTTATTACCAATTACTGAGGATTATTACCAGCAGGAACCACGCCCTGATTTCTTTAATCGGTTCTGTATACTGAAAGCAACACAATCCTTAACCCTTTAAAGACGAAGCGCAGACTGCTTTATTTAAAGACCCAGTTCGTACCGCGCAGTAAACACTTTTAATCTCGGTTATGAAAACCAATCAGTTTATGCTGTAAGTGGCGCAAGTCGCTGTTTGTTCTTAGATATATACAAAACACTTAAATATTGTGTGGGCAGAGCGTACAGTTGTGGAATGTTAAACTGTTGGTGCATCACGTAACAAGTAGGCTTTAAAAGGTTAACTCACCCACTGGAGTAGTGCTATCTGCCTGCACTATGTTGCATTCCAAAATCAGTTGTTACTCTTGAACAAGTTAAGCACGGCACACCGGGTGTTATACATAGGAGAACAGGCACCCATCACGTGGACAGGTCTTGATTACATTTGGCAAGGCACATGCTATCGTCGTCCTAGAACTATTACCAAACTTCCAAGCTTATTTTATTTCGTATATATGCATGACCTTCACCTTCTGCTATCTGCAACTTTGACATTACAGTGATGTGGGGCGCTGACAAACCACGGAAACCTTTCACATATTTTCGTTGTTACACCATGCATCTTATCGAGTTACTCATTTATTTTACCAACCACTGCACTTATATAAAATTTATAAAATTTACACATTAAAACATTAAAACATTAAAAAGACTCCGAAATGTTTCGGTCCTAGGACCATCATCAAGGAGCCGTATCGTCCTTGCGTGATACGCAGCGAAGCACAGAATGCACATCCGTAGCAAGGCACTCTTCGCAACACAACACAACACAACACGGCAAGCTGCCACAATACCCAACTGGTACAGCGAAATTAATGTGACTTTTTATAGTGTGACTTTAGCAAGGACGATATGGTTCCCTGATGGTGGTCCTAGGATCGAAACATGTCGGAGCGTTTTTAATGTTTTAATGTGTAAATTTTATATATTTGCAGTGGTTGGTATAATAATTGAGTAACTTTCACATATTGTTGGTGCTTTCCAGCTGGACCTCTGCCACATGTATATTCCGGGAACACTTGCATGATTTGGTACTGTCATCCATGTTGTACATATGTCCTGCACCTTGCGGTCCTTCAGATTGCATATAGGTTCAGGTAATTAACTGCTTATCGGGCACTACTTGCAGATCAAAATTTACACACAGATGATTTTTTTACTTTAACCGCATAAGCAATTACAGCGACATTTTTCACCGACTGTGGTTTTGTCTGGCAGCAGTAGCTGTTTAGGGACGGGACAGTGCGTGTGAGAGTTTTCTAACTTTTAACGGAAAATTAATAATAATAATAATATTTATATACTGCAATTCCGTTGTCACCCGGTGGCAGTGGTTATTTTACATGTATACAAAACATGAAATCGTTTACTACTGAATTTAAGTCGGGAGGGCTACATGAGAAGCATGTAGTGGCAACTTGGAATTTTGGGAACCATCTCAGCATTTGATTATAGACACAGGGAAAACAAGAAAAACTTGTGTCGAGGTGGCCGGTCGCAGGACCTTCCAATTACTGACTTCTAGCCAGCAGTCCGGCATCTAAAGTAAAAAAACAGCAATACACACATACTGAAGCAAATACACAGAAGATAACAACACACACACAAGACAACTACAACAATACACACGGCCAACCAACAACAATTACACACAAGACAACTTAAAACTAGCAACAATACACACGATACAAGTTATGGAACGTAATTTACAAACACATGTAATTATTGATTGATATAATTTTAAAAAAGCTTTAACCTTTATATGTGCTTTTATTTGGTGTTAAAATTTGTATTTCGGATATAGGATAGATTTGTTTAAAATTAGTAATTTAGGTAAGGGTATAAAGGAAATTGTAACATCAGCTTAGAGGGGGACAATGTATAGTGGGGTAGCATGCTGCCGTTTGTCAGTGTCAAAATTAATGGTCTAGGGAACTTTTCTGGAACCGACGAAATTTTATACTCTGACAGCTTATGGACGCCTTAAATCTTGCGGGGGCGAATGGCATGCCAGTCACATTTGCATATTAAGTGAAACCAGTGGGACGAGTATAGGGGTTCACACGAGTTACGGCAAGGAAAACAGCGTTAAAGCATTAATAGCCAATGACGAGAATGTATTCAAAATTTTAACTCTTGGCCCTGTGAGGAAGTAGGGAAATTGAACAGTCAGTAATAGTAAGAACATTTAAGGGTTGACGAATTTTGAAAAGTGCAAGTTTGTAAACCTAAAGTCAAACAGCAGTACGCTTTGTGGCTAGGCGGTGACAAGTAATATTTATTTCACACCAGTTTCATAAAACTTTCACAATAACTAAAAGCTGTGATTAGAGCGCTCAGTGAAGGTAAGTGCGGCCGACAGGAAGAAAATGTATCGCGTTGTTTGCAATAATTACAGAATAATCCAGAACTAACTGCGAAGAGATCCCAATACAGACAAGACGTTTACAAATGTTCAATGCCACATCCAGACATACACACAAATATCTGTGAGCAAGATTTGTTTAAACAGTAGGGGTAAAGTTCAACTTAGAACAGACCACGAAGACTCAGAGATGGAGTACAGATGTAGCTGTACTCTTTCTTTAACCTCGGCACTAGGTGGGGGTGGGTGGTCGACACCACGACTCGGCCGTTTTACCCCCGGAAAAGACCCGGTACCCATTGTATAGGAGGCTGGGTGGGCCCTAGGGCAGGTCTGGACGGGTGCGGAAAATCTCGCCCTCACCAGGATTCGATCCGCGGACCGTCCAGTCCGTAACGAGTCGGTATACCGACTGAGCTATCACGGTCCACGGAAAATTTACTGTGAACAATTACTTATGCAATTCTACCTCCGTTACCTAAAAACACTTCAGATTCCCTAAGATTAAGTCATGCCTACTGACTGAGGATCTAAGGGGCGTTATAGTACAGTTCATACAGATGTTGCCACTAGTAGCAGTAGTAGTAGTAGTAGTAGTAGTGGTAGTGGTAGTAGTAATGGTAGTGGTAGTAGTGGTAGTGATAGTGGTAGTAGTAGTAGTAGTAGTAGTGTTAGCAGTAGTCGTAGTAGTAGTAGTGGTAGTAGTAGTAGTGGTAGTGGCAGTAGTGGTAGTGGTAGTGGTGGTAGTAGTAGTAGTGGTAGTAGTAGTAATAGTAGTAGTAGTGGT
>Ga0123353_10008358_pt1 | contig 14128 bp, 9 predicted proteins | sample TergutLab28metaG_3_FD_92763 | JGI IMG/M metagenome (GOLD analysis project Ga0123353, IMG submission 92763) | Labiotermes labralis P3 segment gut microbial communities from Petit-Saut dam, French Guiana - Lab288 P3 | ecosystem: Host-associated > Arthropoda: Insects > Digestive system > Gut ... | reverse complement strand
TTATGGACTTGCGCTCAAGCAACACGAAGCTTATCTTAAAGCCCTGAAAAAATGCGGAGTCGAAGTAACACTGCTCGAACCAAACGATGATTTTCCGGATTCCTGCTTCGTAGAAGACGTAGCGCTCTGCACAAAAAAATGCGTGATAATAACCCGTCCGGGTGCGCTCACCCGCAGAGGTGAGGCGGCGCTTCCCGACATGAAAGCAGCCCTTGAAAAGTTTTTCGACAACATAGAGGTGATAAAAGAACCCGGCACGATAGAAGCCGGAGACATAATGATGGTAGGCGATCATTTCTATATTGGCCGGTCGGAGAGGACTAACGAAGAAGGCGCGAAACAGATGATCGGATTTCTCGAAAAGTACGGAATGACCGGTTCGGTCGTGGAACTAAAAGAAGTCCTTCATCTGAAGACGGGACTTGCCTACGTCGAAAACAACAACCTGCTCGTCTGCGGAGAGTTTGTGACAAAACCGGATTTTGCCAAATTCAACAGGGTAGAAATAGACAGGGATGAAGATTATGCCGCAAACTGCATATGGGTCAATGGAAACGTGATCTTGCCTGAAGGTTATCCTAAAGCAAAAAAAGCCGTGGAAAATCTCGGCTACAATGTGATAACAGTCGACACGTCGGAATACCGGAAAATCGACGGAGGTCTTAGTTGCCTGTCGCTCAGATTTTAGATGAATATGATATCGCAATAATCGGAGCCGGCCACGCGGGATGCGAGGCCGGTTTAGCTTGCGCCCGAATGGGAAAAAAAACACTGCTGCTTTCGATAAATCTCGAATCAGTGGCGATGATGGCGTGCAACCCGGCGATCGGCGGGACAGGGAAAGGGCATCTCGTCAGAGAGATAGACGCCCTCGGCGGCGAGATGGGGATTAACATCGATAAGACTTTTATTCAAAGCAAGATGCTCAATACCGCGAAAGGCCCCGCCGTCCAGTCACTCAGGGCGCAGGCTGATAAAAACGCATATCACGTCGAAATGAAAAGAACCCTCGAACGGCAGGAACGGTTAGACCTGAGGCAAGGCGAGGCAACAGATATTATCATCGAGGATGGGAAGGTTGTCGGAGTCACATTGAAGACAGGTTCCGCTTACCTGGCAAAGGCCGTGATTCTCGCTACGGGGACTTTCCTGAGGGGAAAAATATTTATCGGTGACCGTTCCTTTGAAAGCGGCCCGAACGGCTTGGCGTCTTCGACAGAGTTGGCGGAGAATTTAAAAAAACTGGGACTTCCTTTGAGAAGGTTCAAAACAGGGACTCCCGCAAGAGTACTTGGAAGCAGCCTCGACTACTCAAAGATGAAAGAACAGGTAGGAGATTCTGAGATCGTGCCTTTTTCTTTCATGTCTGAGAATCTTGATAAAGAGCAGGCCCCATGCTGGCTGACATATACGAACGAAAACACACATAATGTCATAAAAAACAATTTCATGCGTTCCACGTTGTTCGGTGGACAGATAGAAGGGATAGGCGCGAGATACTGTCCATCTATCGAAGATAAAGTTAAGCGCTTTGCGGACAAGGAGAGGCATCAGCTTTTCATAGAACCGGAAGGGCTTAATACGGATGAGATGTACATTCAAGGCATGTCATCAAGTATGCCGGAAGACGTACAGCAGGAATTTTATAAGACCATAGCGGGACTCGAAAACATGAAGATGGCGAGACCGGCGTACGCCATAGAGTACGATTGCATAGACCCCCTTGATTTAAAGACAAATCTGGAGAACAGAAGGATAGTAAATTTATTCTGTGCCGGACAGTTTAACGGCAGCTCTGGGTACGAGGAAGCCGCCGCACAGGGACTTATGGCGGGAATAAACGCGACCTTAAAGATCGACGGGAAAGAGCCGTTTGTTCTGGACAGATCTGAAGCTTATATCGGCGTACTGATAGACGACCTTGTCACAAAAGGCACAAACGAACCGTACAGAATCATGACGTCGCGAGCGGAATACCGTCTCGTTTTAAGGCAGGACAACGCCGATCTGCGGTTGACCGAAAAATCTTACGGTTTGTCACTGGCGACAAGAGAAAGATACGAAAGATATTTAAAAGACAAGCAGGCAGTTGAAACCGAACGAAAGCGCCTCGACGAAACAACGTTCCTGCCGGGAGAGGTCAATGATTTTCTTAAAAAGCGAGAAAGCTCCCCGGTCCAAAACAGGGTATCGCTATCGGAGCTCCTTAAAAGGCCTGAAATCACGTACGACAGCTTATCGGCAATAGACGATAAGAGGACGGCACTCTCAAAGCATGTCACAACGAAAATAGAAGTGCAGATCAAATATGAAGGCTATATAGGCAAACAATTACAACAGATAAACAGCTTTAAGAAAATGGAAGAAAAGAAACTTGACATAGAGTTTGACTACAGTGAAGTGTCGGGACTTCGGATAGAAGCCAGACAAAAATTGAACCAAATCAAGCCCTCATCCGTCGGCCAGGCTTCGAGGATTTCAGGAGTTTCACCCGCAGATATTAATGTGCTTTTGATACATCTGGAAAAGACTAGTGGGAATAAAACGCCAAATCGCCGTCATCTAATGCCAAACAACTAACACCCTAAACAATTAACGTTGTATTCTGTCACCATCTAGTGTATAATGCTTTCACATTAACATAAAGGAGGGAAAAAGTGGAACGTAGCCAGTCCGGCCTTCAATTCATTAAGAGAAGGCCTTTACAGAGTGACAGGCATATTATCCGGTTTAGAAGACGGCGTAGTCAACTGGGCTGACCTTTTAGCGTTGGCTGAAGTCAATTCCTACTACTACGATGACGTGGCGGGATTCTCTGACGCAAGGTTTATCAGCATTACCGAAACAGCAAAGAACAGCAAGGTTTGGGCGCTAAAATTCAGCGTCGAAGCAAACAATCCTGACGGAACCAGCGACGTCGCCATTTACACGATAAACTTAAACGGCAACAACGCTAATTTGAGCGGAAAATTCGTATTTGCCACCGATCATGATCTGGCAGGCTTTACGCTTACGTATGACATAAGAGGCAACGGCTCAAATATCGCGGCGTTCAGCATTCAATAACAGAACGACGCCCATGACAGGTGATTGGAATGAAGACATTAAAAAGAGCTATCGAACAACTCGGAATAGCGGCAAGCGAAGAGACGCTTTCTAAATTTAAGGAATACATGGAAAGGGTGCTTTCGTGGAATGAAAAAGTAAATTTGACGACAATTACGGAAGAAACTGACTTTATAAAAAAGCATCTCATAGATTCCATCCTTTGCATCGGTTTTGTCGAGATAAGAAATGCCGAAAGCATAATAGACATAGGGACGGGAGCCGGCTTTCCCGGTGTGCCGCTCGCTCTGGTTTTTCCTAATAAGCAATTCCTGCTATTGGATTCGACCGGAAAAAAGATAAAAATCCTGAGAGATATAACGGAAAAACTTGAAATAAAAAACATCAAACTGATCCACGCGAGGGCGGAAGACCTCGCTCACAGAGAAGAGCACAGAGAAAAGTATGACGCGTGCGTTTCAAGGGCGGTGGCAAACCTGTCGATACTGTCCGAATACTGTTTACCGTTCGTAAAGACAGGCGGAAGCTTTGTTTCCTACAAGGGGCCCGATGCGGAAGAAGAGGTTAAAGCCGCTGAAACGGCCGTAAAAACACTCGGAGGGGAACTTGCAGGCATAAGGAAGATTGAGCTTGATGGTTTCGATTTAGATCACAGTTTTGTTGTGATAAAGAAAATCAATAATACACCGGATAAATATCCGAGAAAGGCGGGAATACCCGAGAGGGAGCCGTTACTATGACTGCAGAATTCTTCTATTGGTATTTAGTGCCGTTCTTATTTCTTATTTCGTTTCTGATCGCTTACAGGATCAACCGCGTAAATCTAATAACGGGTTTCCTGCTTTCCTGTTCTGTGATCTCATTCGCGCTGATGTTTTGCATACAAGCATATTACAGCGAAAGTTTTGTTCTAAGATTGATATTCGTGCTCATAATGTTATTTGCGCTATTTTTACTCACTTTCGGAGTTTATATCGTCATAGTGTTTCTGGTTTTGAACACCCGTACCGTTCTAAAAAGAGAAAGCCGCAGCCTGAAACATTGCCTCACTTTGATATTTGCGGCCGGGCTCATAGTTCTTGTCGTTGCTTCCCATTTTGTCGACGTCGCCGTTTTTCCGGCGTATGCGAGATACTTCATATATTCGGCATACGGATTGCTCACATACTATTTTTTGCATTTAACACAGTTCATTTTAAGCACAATACTCTGTAACTTCTTCGGACCACGGGGTGAACAGGACTATATTATAGTTCTTGGTTGTCAGATAAGGGACGGAAAGGTCACACCGGCTTTGGCTAACCGGCTTGATAAGGCAATAGAGTTTTACAATAAGCAAAAAAAGAAAGGAATGTCGCCAAAGCTTGTACTGTCCGGCGGAAAAGGCCATGACGAGATATGCAGTGAAGCGGAAGCGATGAGAATATACGCGCTTGAAAAAGGCATTCCTGACGAGAAAATATTGCTTGAAACGAGATCAAAATCCACGAAGGAAAACATGGAGTTCTCAAAGGAACTCATCGATATAGATTCCGACGGCAAGCCGAGCAAGGTGACATATGCTACGAGCAATTACCACCTGTTTCGCGCAGATATATTCGCCAAAAGAGCGGGGTTCAAGGTAGGAGGCGTCGGCGCAAAGACAGCGTTTTATTACTTGCCTAACGCCGTGCTGCGTGAATACGCCGCGTATCTTTACATCCACATGAAATGGAATTTAGCGTTCGGAGCGACGAGCCTGCTGCTCGGAAGCATCCTTTTGTACAATATCGCGGAACGTTTCACGTGAAACATCAAAGAAAAAAACAGTAGAGAAAAGTCCCGCGCTGTTATATAATCGAAACAGAAACATATAGAACATCAATGGGAGGAAAAATCTTGGGGAAAGCTATAGCTATATTTAACCAAAAGGGAGGAGTCGGCAAAACGACAACAAACGTCAACCTCGCCGCGTGTCTTGCCATAAAAGGAAAGAAAGTGCTAATACTCGATATCGACCCTCAGGGAAACACGACGAGCGGCATTGGCATAATGAAAAAAGGGTTGAAAAAAACGTCTTATGAAATTTTGATCGACGACAAACTGGCGCCGGAAAAAGCGATAATGAAAACCGGCGTAAAAAATCTCGATATAATTCCCGCGAGCGTCAAACTGGCGGGTGCGGAAATAGAGCTTGTGCAACTTGAAGGCAGAGAAAAACGACTGAAAAAGGCGCTTGAAAAGATAAAATCAAAATACGACTACATATTCATCGACTGTCCGCCTTCTTTAGGCCTGCTGACTATAAATTCTCTTACTGCGGTGGACAGCGTGCTTATACCGATACAATGTGAGTTTTATGCTCTTGAAGGCGTGAGCCAGCTCATGAGCACCGTCGAGCTCGTGCAGAAGAATTTAAACCCCGGTCTTCAGATCCAGGGAGTTATACTGAGCATGTTTGACGGCCGTACAAATCTTTCCATACAAGTTGTTGAAGAAGTAAAAAAATACTTCAGAGAAAAGGTCTATTCGACAGTCATACCGCGAAATGTAAGGCTTGCCGAGGCGCCGAGTCACGGTTTGCCAATCACAGAATACGATCCCAAATCAAAGGGCGCCGAAGCGTATCTGGAATTCGCCGATGAGTTTTTGGAGTTGGAAAGTGAGATGAGTTGATGGCGGGCGCAAAGAGTAAAGGCCTAGGCAGAGGCCTTGAATCGCTATTTGGCGATGTGGACGTCAGAAACGAGGATTCGGTCCAGTTTATAGATATCAACGATATAAAACCAAATTCTTCACAGCCGAGACAAATAATCGACGAAGAAAAGATTGACGAACTTGCGGCGTCAATAACTTCTCACGGCGTGATTCAGCCGATTCTTCTCAAACGTTCGGGAGACGGATATGAGATCGCGGCAGGCGAGAGGCGTTGGCGCGCGGCGCGAAAAGCCGGACTCAAGCAAGTGCCGGGGATCGTCAGGGAACTTTCAGGCGAACAGTTGATGATGATCGCGCTCATTGAGAATATTCAGCGGGAAGACTTAAACCCAATAGAGGAAGCCGAGGCCTTCCGGAGAATGTGCAGCGAATTTTCTCTCACCCAAGAGGACATTTCAAAGAATGTCGGAAAGAGCAGACCTTATATCACAAATTCGCTCAGACTGCTCAAGCTGCCCGAAGAAATAAAAAAGATGGTCCTTGCGGGAAAGCTCACCAACGGTCACGCGAGGGCGCTTATCAATCTGGACAGCGCTAAAAAACAGGTGCTTATAGCAGAAAAAATAATCGCCGGCAATCTGTCGGTCAGAGAAGCAGAGAAGCTCGTAAAGGAAATTGATGAAATAAAAAAACTAAAACCGCAGAAAAACACCGGAAAAGAACCAGACGTTTTAGAAATCGAAAATGAGTTAAAAGAGATATTCGGAACAAAAGTCACTTTGAAACACAATGAAAAACGTGGAAAGATCGAGATAGAGTATTTCAGCAACGAAGAACTGGAACGCCTAATCGAGATTTTCAGGATGCTCCAACAGTAGTAAACATTCTATCAAAGCGCTCGCTTCGTCGTATTCGAACATCAAAACATGATTTGATATTTTTCTGACCGCGGCTTTTATGTTGTCGGGAGCCGAAAATCTTGACAACCCCTCTACGGTCCTATTTATTTCACCGCCGTCCATGGTCGCAAGCGCCGCTTTTAATGTAATGAGTTCCCCGTTGAAATGCTCAGAGTTAAAAGGTTCGCACTCGTGATTGCCGCTTGCATCCAGTGACGACAACGCGACTCCGATGTTACCCAAAAGCCATTTGACCGTCATGAGAAAGTTGTCGTTATTTGACGCGACAAACGCAAAATTTCCTCGCCTGCCGGCATTTTCAAGCGAAAACGCCGCTTCGGAAAGTTTTTCGGCGCCAATATTGGCCAACGCCCCTTTCATAGCGTGAATATGGATCAAATACAGAGGCAAGTTGTTTGTATTGAGACATTTTCTTATTTCATTTAACAGCTCAAAACCATCCTCATGAAACGCGGTAAGAGTTTCGTAATAATATTCCGCCGTTCCTCCGGACAGAAGCACGCCTTTCGTCGTGTTTAAACCTTCGATTTCAATTACAGGCGTGTTAGCTCTGCCTTTTTTTATCCTACTGCTTCTTTCTGCAGTCAGGTGATTCTTTTTTTCTTTGGGAATCAATCTTTCCAGAATAGCATTTAATTTGATAGTGTCGATGGGTTTCGACAGAAAATCATTAAAGCCGCTTTTCAGGAAAACTTCCATCATACCCGTTATTGCGTTTGCAGTGAGCGCGACGATAGGCAAATTTCTATAATAAGGATCGTCTTCGCCAAGCGCCCGTATGATTTCCGTAGCTTCCACGCCATCCATTTCGGGCATCCTGTGATCCATGAACACCAAGTCGTAATCATTTGATTTGATCGCTTCTATCGCCTCTCTGCCGCTTCCGCAAAGATCGATTTGCATATTGTAAGGCGAAAGCAGCCCGCTTGCTACTTTCAAATTCGTATTTATATCATCGACGATGAGCACCCTCGCGTTAGGAGCCGTAAAACGCACAGACAGCTCTTCCCGCGTACTGTATGAAAAACTGTCGGATGCGCCGCTGATAATATTGGCGACAGATATTGTATGGGCAGGCATGGAAAGAACGCTCCAATTTCCGGCAGGCATAAGGTCTCCGAATTCCGCAAGCAATACTATATACATGTCGCCGCCGTGTTTGAAAATGACGTCTTTGTTATCTTCAAGCAGCTTGTGCGATATGAACACAAAGGAAAACGACTCGTTTTCGATTACTTCTTCCAGTGCGTCGGCACTTGAGACATGCACACATTTAGCGCCGAGGTTGCTTATCGCATACGAGATAGAGCTTGCGTAGACTTCCCGGCGTTCAAAGAGCAAAACAGAGATATCTTCTGGATTTTCAACGTTCGCCAACCTTTCGGGGTGATGGATTTCTTGTGGAACGGTAATAGTAAAAGTGCTTCCTTTGCCGTATTCGGATTGGACGTCTATATGGCCGTTCATTGCCTCGACAATATTCTTGGTAATGGCAAGCCCTAAACCGACTCCTTCCAGACCCCTGTTTAATTCCTCTGTGGGTTGAAAATAATCGAGGAACAAATTTTTTACGTTTTCCGGCTTGATGCCCCTGCCGCTGTCGCTGACTTCCATCGTCAGGTTAACCGTGTTATCATCGATCATTTCTCCGGTTACCCTAAAGGACACAAAGCCCCAATCAGTATATTTCACCGCGTTATTTAATACATTTATCAAAATCTGCCTGACTCTTGTTTCGTCTCCAATCAGCGCGTTGGGTAGATTACTGTCTAAAAAGACGGCAAACCTAAGCTGGGAATCGACAGTCCTCATCCTGATAATGCTTATTACATCGTTTATCATAGATGATAAGTAATAATTGATCGGGGTGATCTGCATGGCGCCGGACTCTATTTTCGAAAAGTCCAAAATATCGTTGATAATAGACAAGAGGTTCACGCCCGCTTGTTTGACAGTGTTGACGTATTCGCGAGCGGCGTATGGCAGCTCCTCCCTGAGCGCAAGCTCCGCCATGCCTATGATTGCGTTCATCGGCGTTCGGATTTCATGACTCATCTTTGCCAGAAAATCACTCTTCGCCCGGCTGGCCGTGTCCGCTGCCTTTGTTATTTCGTGATTGATCAGGGCGTTGGTGATCATTCTGCTCGCGGAGCGCAGTATCAATTCCTCTTTTTCCGTAAATATACGCTCCGTACGGCAATCGTCAAACCCGACAAAGCCCCAGAATTGGTCGTGAAAAAAGATTGGCACTACAATTATTGAAATTGTACCCTGAGGAGATAATCTCGCTTGCTCAAAAGCGGACAAGTTCCGAACCAAACCGTTAAGACATTCTCCATGCGATAATCTCTCCTCCCGATAACCGTCATATGGGATGTCTATCGTGGAAGCATTGTTTTGCTGCGGTTCCACGCTTTCAGACCATTCATATATCTGAGTGCCGTACAGCTTCCCGTCCTTTGTGTAGTTTCTCCATATATACACGCGATCGGCGTCTACCGCGTTAGCCATTATGCCCATGGCCGTATTCAAACATGTGTCGAATTTATCTATATCGGGTTCAAGCAGGACAGATGACATACGGTTTACCGCTTTAAGCAGATTCTTCTGATAGTCGATCTCCTCCATAAATTTCATGTCACGACGCAGATCCCGCCCATAACTTACGACAGCATAGTCATCTCCGTAACTAACACGGGTCAGCGTAACTTCAAACGGAAGCAAAGTGCCGTCTAATCTTTGGTTCATCCATTCGAAGTGACATTTTCCTTCCCTGAAAGTCGTATCGATCACCATTTTGATTTTTTCCCTTGAACGAAGTCCATCCGGCTGAAATTCGGGCGACAGGTCAAAGAATGTCTCCATGTATTCGCTTTTTTCCATTTCAAACAATCTGAGGCCTTCATCATTGCAGTCAATCATTGTGCCATCACGGAGCCAAAGATTGCAGACAAGCGGAGTCGCGTTGAACAATATCTCAAACCGTTCGTTGCCCTTCAGCCGCTCGGCCAGCGATTTGTTTAACTGCGCTTTCATTTCTTTGATGGCGAAAAAATTGATCAGGATCGTCAGAGAAAAAACAAGTATCACGATTACGGCGATTGCGATGAACACCGTTTGCCGGTCATGTATAAGTTTATCCATTGAAATATCAGTACAGACGTAGGCGGCGACGCTCCCGTCCATGCGTAAAACCGGCTCATAAGCCGCTAGCAGCCAGCCCCAATCTGTATTGGATATTTCCCGTCCTACGCTTTCACCGTTTACTAGCCGGGAAAGGACGTCGGGAGAATATTCGATTGCTTCCAAGTTTTCATCAGAATCGAAAACAAAAACATTTCCGTTTTCATCGAAGTTCACGATATAAACGAACATGACGTCGTGTTCCTGCTGCAATACCCGCATGAGACTGAGCACGCGCGCATACTCTTCGTCCTTTGTGCGTGTGCTGAGATAACGGTCGATCATTTCGCCGTCAAGCATTGTCGCAATGGTTTTCGATATTGTTTCCGCTCTGTTAGCATATTCGTTTTCAAGGCGGTCCTGATAAAAGTTAAACAGGCCGAACATCAAAAGCATTCCGAGAACAAGCGGCGCAATAATCAAAAATAAAGACAAACGGAATCTCAAAGATTTCATCACAATCTCCCCGTCTTTGATATGAGTTCAATGTCCCTTTCGCAATCGAGAAAAACATTGAGCAGCTCCGGATCGAAATGTGTCCCGCTGCCGCATCGCATCGTCAATATCGCTTCCTTGTGCGTCTTACCTTCCCTGTGGGGTCGGTCTGTCGTCAGTGCGTCGTAGACGTCGACGATCGCCATTATTCTTCCTTGCAGCGGGATTTCTTCACCCTTCAAGCCGTTCGGATAACCGGAGCCGTCCCATTTTTCATGATGGCTGCCTGTCAGGGCTTCAGCGTACTGCAACAGATTTCCTTTGCCCACCTTTTCCTGAACTTGTCGAATGACCTTGAGTCCGAAATCGGTATGGCTTTTGACACGGGCATACTCGTCGTCGGACAACTTGTCGTTCTTGTTGAGGATATAGTTCGATACTGTAATATTGCCAACGTCGTGCAACTGTGCCGATAAAAAGAACGAGTCCAGATCCCAGGAGGAAACCTCTTCTTTATATTTTCTATGCTTCAATAAAGCGCTGATGAGAATCGACAGATAGCGTCGCATTCTTTCTGTATAGCCTTGCTTCTTGCCGCTGTGTTTTCCCACGATGTCGTCAACGACGCTTATGGAGGGATATGGCCTGTCGTCATGAATAAAAAAGAAATCCTTTTTTGTCAAACCGTTTTTGAACTCCTTTTCATGAGACAGAAATACACGGTCAATCTGCGGATCAAAATGGGTTCCTAAACCTTTTTCGATGATTTTAATGGCTTCCTTGTGCGTAAACGCCTTTTTGTAGGGGCGATCATTTGTCAGCGCGTCGTATACATCGACGATAGCCATCAACCTTCCCATAAGAGGTATTTCGTCGCCTTTCAGCCCGTTTGGATAACCGGAACCGTCCCATTTTTCATGATGGTTACCGACCATTATCCCCGCGTATTCTAAAAAGGCATTTTCGGTTGTGCTTTTCTCAATGCGCCTTATAATATCCAAACCGAATACGGTATGCAGTTTCATTTTTTCAAACTCTTCTTCCGTCAGTTTGCCGGGCTTCATAAGGATTTCATCTTTAATGGATATTTTGCCCACGTCATGAAGCTGCGAAGAAATGATAAACAGATTGATGTCCCATCTTCCCAGTTCTTTCGTATATACGTCATGCTCGAGCATAAAATCAATCATTAGACTCAAATAGTGCTGCGTCCTCTCAATATGCCCACCGGTCACGTTATCGCGGCACTCAACGAGCTCCGCCACAGTCTTTAAAATTGTGTTCTGCAATTCTAAAACCGTCTTTGATTTTTTGTCAACTTCGCTTTCCAAATCAATAGTGTGTTTGAGCAATTCGTTTTTGTGTTTTTCAAAGAGGATGTGCAGTTCTACGCGCTTCAAGAGGAGGTCGCGCGAGAAAGGTTTTGTGATATAGTCGACTGCCCCGAGGCTGAGGCCTTTTATCTCACTTTCAGGATCTATTTTAGACGTCAGGAAAATAACGGGAATCTGTGATGTCTTTTCTTTTTTTCTGATGTTTTCAAGTACCGTATATCCATCCATGTCAGGCATCTCAATGTCGAGGAGTATCATGGCGGGCGTCACTTTTTCGAGAAGCAGAAACAGTTTTTCGCCTGAAGGAGCTGTAAAAACGTCATACTTTCCGGAAAGGTTGTTTTTTGCAGAGGTCAGAGTTGTAGTATTATCGTCAACAATGATAACTATATCTCGAAAACTGTTCATAAATTTCTCCTTATACCTTCGGATGATTATCTTATCATCATCCGGAAGGTCTGTCATCTACATTTTAACGCATAAAGCCCCTTTAAGGTAAACGGGAAATTCACGCAGCTTTTGTTGTTTTCTGGCATTTGACTGATACAACAAAAGCATTTGTATTTTCAACATATTACCGCAGATGCCCTCTACGAAAAAAATATATATTTAAAATCAAAAACCTTAAAGCCACTTTAATGTTTTCACTACCGCAGACGAATGATTGCAAGGGCGTAGGATAACTGCGATTGAGTAATTGCGGAATTTAAGTTCAGCAATGATATTTTCTGTATGCTTTGAAGACGGTATTTGATGGTGTTGATGTGAACGCCCAACTTATTTGCGGCCTCCCCAATCGAACCGTCGCAGTCAAGGTATAGTGTTGAGAGTGTTTCAAAGTGTTTTTCCCAGCAATCGTCCTTCTGCAGAGGTGATATGATCTGCAAAAAAGAATCAATGTCTTCGTCACGTTGGCGTTTAAGCATCAGTAATCCGTGTGCAAATTTAATTTTTTCTTCACTAAAAACGCTCGTGTCGGGAAATACTTTTTTTGCCACAGGCAGTGCTTTTCGGATAATCGTATAGACCTGATGTACGTTTTGCCCCGGCATTATATTGCATTCCCCCACTGACAACGGTTCGTGTTTTTTTAGCAGTACCGCTATCTTTTTCAGATGGTGCATAATGCTGTTGCAGGTTTTATTGCTGGCGACGACAATACTCCCGTCGAAAAAGGTAAATTTGTACTGGTTATACAGCTCCTGTGCATTATACTTCTGAAGAGATTGGGTAATCTCAAACTGATCCATTATGTCACTCAAAGGCGATTGATCTTTCCCGAGTATAACTGTAATATGGCGAATCTGGGACACAGAAACGCTTACAGTCGATATTCCGCCCTCCAATAAAGCGTTCAATTCAGACATTTTGGCGCTTGATAATCTCCAGATTCTAAGGAAAAGCCTTAAAACTTCAGATGCTTGTGATACCGCGTCGATATTGAAAGGCATACTGATTTGATTTACCGCTATCAAATAACCGACGAGCTTATTTAATCGTATCGGCTGAAGGCGCAAATGTATATTGGGAATCACATCCTGAGCAATTACTATTTTGGGCGCCGAAGGTAACTGATTCATGAGCGTTTTGTGTAGTTTATGCAATAATTCGGTTGGATTTATTGAGTTGTGTTTAATAGACCATATGAATGGGGTAAACGTTTCGTCAGTTAAAATGAGGTCGGAATCTGTTTTTTCAGAGAGCAGATTTAGTAAAGTCTGGTTATTTTGCTGTGTTTCTTCCAAGCTCAGCATTTGGTCTATTACATTGCTGACGAACATCGTATTTGCATGTTTGTCGTTAATGATTGTTTCACTCACAGCCATTATGGCGTCGGCATAGCTATGTATAGCCGTTGGCGGAAAAGAAATTATCGGAACGTTCATTTCATCCGCTATTGTCAGAATTTCCTCGGGAATCTTCTCAAGCACATGACCGATGTAAAAAAAGACCAGGCAGGAAATCCCGCTGTTTATTGCACTTTTAACAAACCGGACAAACTTATCGACATTTTCACCCTTGAAGAAAGAAAACGCACCGATGGCCATCTCATTTCCACCCATGACATTTGAAATCGATTCGATTTGATGTCCGTCAAATTCAAACACAGTTACACTTTCTACAATGCGATTAAGCCCGTTAAAACCCGCAACAACGGTTGCATCTTTTAAAACTCCAAGCCCAAGACAATCAGCTACTGTTATTGACATTCAGTCACATCGCTTTCTTTTGTGGATTTCAACAATCAATGTGTAAGACTAAGTCTGTACATTTGTTTATTATTATAAAACATTCCATAATTATTTGTCAAATTAAATAATGCATTTCGGTTGCGTAAATGTGATAATTAAGCGAAGAGAATAAAGGAGGTATAAGTTATGAGCAAAATCTTATACAAGGCAGATATTGAGCAAATTCTTATTGGCGCGACATTTCTCGGAGCGGGCGGCGGCGGTTCGCTGTCATTTGGAATCGACATGCTAAAAAAGTTGGAAGAAGAAGGAATCGACATTTGTCTCGAATTGGTCAGCCTTGATGAAGCGGCCGATCAGT
>Ga0123353_10008357_pt1 | contig 14128 bp, 6 predicted proteins | sample TergutLab28metaG_3_FD_92763 | JGI IMG/M metagenome (GOLD analysis project Ga0123353, IMG submission 92763) | Labiotermes labralis P3 segment gut microbial communities from Petit-Saut dam, French Guiana - Lab288 P3 | ecosystem: Host-associated > Arthropoda: Insects > Digestive system > Gut ... | reverse complement strand
CTAGAAAAAAGACTAAAGGAAAAACATAACCTATTTTTTGTAAACGCATAGTGTCTTGATAATATGAATCAAAAGCAATACCATCTTTTCTTGTGAAAATAAACCATTCCGGCTGTGGTGCATCATCTAACTTTTCTTGAGCATCTAATAAATCATTTTTTGCATCACTAAGTTTCTTATCTGCTTTTTTTGTTTCATTAACTAAATCTGCAATTCCTTTTTTATATTGTTTATAGCCTTTATTATAGGCAATCCAACCTTTATCAATTTCTTCTTGAGCTTTTTTTCTTTCTGTTTCTAACATAATACTGGCATTTTCCAACAAAGCATAACTATCATTTAGCGTTAACTGAATAGCATCAAGCTGTGCCTTTGCAACATCTAAATCCGCCTGGTCATTATCTAATTGAGCTAATGAAGAATAGACAAACGTATATTGCTCATCTAATTCTGGTGATGTGCCTGGTGGCCCTATAGCTTGCAAGTTTGTTAGTAAGTCCTCAAGATATTGTCTGCCATCATTTATTGCTTGCTGGTTAGTAGTGAGCATTGCATAATTTTCATTTAAATCACTTTGTGCTTGATCTAAAAGTGCAAGTTGATTATTAATATCGCTTAGTCCCTGTTTTATCTTATCGTCTAAAAGAATTTGACCTTTTTCTAAGTCCTTTTTTGCGCTGTTTAGTTTTACTAGGGCATCATCCAATTTGCTCCAGCCTTTAGCGGATTCTTTATTAAGTTTAGTAACACCATCATAATACTCTTGCCAACCTTCATCTATTTCTTTTTGACCATTTAATAATTCATCTTGCTTTTCTTTGACTGCTATTGATGCAACTACATCTATATCTTTTTTCCATTTATCTGCTATATCATAGTAATCTTCTGTAAGATTATCCATGGTTGTTGAACCCTCCATGACAAGATAAATATCTGTAAAAACATCCAAAACATAAGCTTCTTGTGGCAAATAGATATAGTAGCTCAATGAACCATCACCAAGCATTGTATTTCCTCTTTGAAATGTAATATACAAAGGTGAAGATACAACTCCAACAACAGTTAAGTTATCCTCTGCAAGCAATGCAAAATAATCTTCCATGTTATCAAGACTTAAAGTGATACTGTCATTTAACTTAATGTTGTTTTCTTTTAGTAGACTTCTTTCTACTAAACATTCATTAGCTTTTTGGGGAAGTCGACCTTCAATTATTTCTATTTTGTTTATATCTGCCGGTAAGCTATATGTTCTTACAGCTAAGTGTTCATTATCTATATTTAAGAAAACATCAATTATATATGTCGGCATAACTTTCTCGACATTTTTTGTGCTTACTAATGCTTGCACATCCTTGTCTTTAAAGCCAAATGATGATTTAATCTGTAAATCATAGAGGCTGTTTTCTTTATATGTTTTATCCGCAATATTACGCATATCTATGGCAGTAGCTTGAATTCCTATAACTGATGCTGCTCCTAGTGCTGTTATAATCACCAGTGATATGAAACGTCCAGGATTGTTGCTAATTTCTCGTAGTAAATCTTTGATAAATGCCATCATATAATTACCACTCTATTTCAGAAACTAAAAGAGGATTTTGATTATCGATGATAGCTGCTGTTTTACCACTTCTTATCTTTACTACCCGATCAGCTATTGGTGTAATTGCTTGGTTATGGGTTATAACCACTACAGTAACTCCCTTTTTACGACAAATATCCTGTAATTGTTGTAAGATGTCTTTGCCTGTTTCATAATCCAAAGCACCTGTTGGCTCATCACATAATAAAAGTTTAGGGTTTTTGGTAATTGCTCTAGCAATAGCTACTCTTTGTTGTTCTCCACCTGATAGTTGAGCAGGGAAATTATTCAATCTATCACTTAGACCAACATCCTTTAAAACAGTTTTAGGATCTAAAGCATTTTTACAAATCTGTGATGCCAACTCAACATTCTCTAGTGCTGTAAGATTGGGAATCAAGTTATAAAACTGAAAAACAAAGCCAACATCATTTCTTCTGTAGGTACACAAATCACGATTTGATAGTTCTGTTATATTATAATCATCTACAACAACTGACCCTGATGTAACAGTATCCATTCCTCCCAATAAATTTAAGACTGTTGTTTTTCCAGCACCAGAAGGTCCAACTATTACATTAAACTTTCCTTTATCTAAAGAAAAAGAAATACCATCCAGTGCATTAACAACAATTTGCCCTGTATAGTATTTACGCACAACATTATCAAATACAACATAATCTTTTTTCAATAAATCAATCATTACCACTATTATACCTTAAATATAATTAGTGATGATTCACTTTAGTTAAAACAACACAAACATTATTAGCACAACGCTCGGTAGTTTGACAGTAAAAAAGAGATACGCTGAATCTAAAACCGCTTATCACAGAGTTCTAGCTGATCCATCAGTCTCTCAAGATAGAAAAGATAATCTTACTGATATCTATTATTCTATCAATCCAGTTATACTTAAAAATGGCATGATTGCATTAAAGAAAGACTTTGAAAGACCAACTAAAGGCAATTGTTTCTATAGTTCCTCATTGAAAGGAGGCAATTCTTTATAGTTATATTTCAATGAGTAATCGATTAACATTTCAGGGTTGTTTTTTTTATGAGGCATTACGCAGTTCTTGTTTCACAGTTAATTTCATCCTCAACTCCTAATATTATATTTCTTACAAGCAGATTTGCTTCACTATTGTCATTATGATAATGTCATCTGTCTTGGTATACATTCTTTGCAAATACATAATCGTTAGAACAACACATAAACATGCATGTATAACTATTGACTTAATATTGTTTGAATTTATTTTTTTTATTTTTTTTGTATAAAACTTTGATACATAAGGATTTTAACAGAACCCCAATATATATAAAAATAGATGGGAATGCACACAGCGCTACAAAATACAATGTAGATCCGATTATTTGACCTAGCAATCCTGCATATGGAGTTAACAAAATCCCTTTATCAGCAATATAAATAAATATACCATCTAAATAGAATAGTAGGATTATAAAAAGACTAATAAAAAGAAGCAAAACAGAATAAAATGTTTTTTTGTTTGGTTTTAATAAAAGAAACCCACATAAGATATAATAACAAGCAGTAATTGCTGTTTTAACTACCTCTACCATTATATTTTCGGAAGTCATTATTATCGATATATTCCACCGATTCATCACTGCGATACTCAGCTGCAAATGTATTAACATTGCAAAAAAGTGTACAAATACAACTTTAATAATATTTATAATCATTTTTTCTCTCCAAAATAATAGCCTAGTAAAAACATTTCTAGTTGATTTTTTATTATTTCTTTTCAACTTCTTTTTAGTCGATTTTATTTAATCGATCTATTTTCCTGATTTCAATTCATTTTTCCATAAATGATTCTTTAAACTGAGTCAATAATAATCATTTTAACCCTCAATCGAATATACATAAAAAAGGACGGAAGCAAAGCTGCTAAAATCACTAAAAAAATTGTTTCATCTATCTGCATTAATGATACTACAAGAATAATGTTGACAAATTCTGATAATCCAAATAGTATACATAACACTAGAATAATTAGTACAGATGAACAGGCTTAAGAAATATAATTCCACAAACAACATAATAAGCAAATGTTACAAATATTACCACTTAATAAGATTCTTCATCCATTATTAATCCATAATAGAAAACTGTCAATGTATTTAAAAATAAATGTATTACAATTGCTCTTATATTATTCAACCATATCTCTTCATCAAATGGCATTTTTTAAACTCCTTCTATCCTTTCATTTCATGAAATGTATGAAGTATCTTTAAAATGGTCATATCACCTGTGTGGATCAATAACTCCTGGGCTTGTATACCTTGCATCTTTCATGAATTTATGTATTGCATTTATAGTTGCATTTCAAGTTTTTTTGTATCTTTTACTGGAACCTCTCCAAACTGTCCACATTTAATTTGTGCAGTTTAGTGTTGACAATCCACTCTCTTATTGTACCACAGCGCACTCTTCTAAAATAAGAACCTTCGCCTGGCACGCTCAGCTACAAAAGATTATGTATATCGGATTTTTCCGCAATTATTTGACACTAAGTTCACCTGATATGCTCAGCTTCAAAATATTCTGAGTATGGGATTTTTCACACATTTATTTACTACTAACTGCAGATCTTTTATCACTTTTACTCACCAGACTCATTGTAAGTAATCAGTTTCTTATACAATCACACAGTTCGATAAACTGTTCCTCTGAAATGATTGCTATTTCAAATTCTGAATAGCATGAAACACCACTACTTATTTTAATGCTATATACACCAGGGTTATCAAAATTAATACTGTGACTTATTTCAACCCCATAATCAATAGCATCCATTTCTTGTACTACTATGGATTTGTCTCTAAGAACAAGTTGTATTTTCCCTTCTGATAAATCTAATGAAGAGTCTCTACCAGCTATATAAATCAACTTACTCGGATAGCTTACTATTTGCATTTCAACAACAGAAATTTCGCTATAGCATCCATAAAGAAAAATGCATAATATCACTGTTAAAATACTTCTTACAGTTGTGCTGATTTTTGCCATCGATGTTCCTCTCTTTTTTAATACTAAAACTAAAAAATATGTAATCTAAAGATTATCATTATACTCAAACATACTTGTGTATTGCATTCTACAAAGCATTAGGAATTTATTCCTAAATTTAGTTTTGGAAGTTTTCACAAAGATTAACAAGTTGCTGTTCTGAAATTACTAATATAGGGAATTCAACATAGGCTGAATCATGACGATATACTCTTACAATGTACACTCCAGGAGTAGAAAAATCAATTTCATGAATAATATCCATTTGCATTTCATCCGTCATTGGTTCTATTGAAATAATTGATTTGTCTGCTAGAATAAATTGCACTTCACCTCCAGTCAGTTCCAATGAATTGTCTTTATTAGCTATATAAATCAATTTATCAGGATAACTGATAAGTTTCATTCCAATAATACGAAGACTCCAATCACAACCACAAATTAACAAATGTACTGCTATAACTAAAACAACTTTTCTTGCTTTATTAATAATATGTATAAGGATCTTTATATACTGCGGTTGTTTTCTTTTTGTTACATACATATTTTGCTCCTTTTCCTTTTGGTATACTGCTACTGACAACTATTCCATTCCCGCTACCACCACTGTATCTTCGAACTTTTCCATCCCAAGATCCTAAATAGCAATACTTAATTTTAAAGAGATTTACTAATGATTTGTCTTGTGATGAAAACTCTAATCCAACATGTCCAGTGCAGTATGGATGAGTATGAGCAAAAGAATACATTTTTTTACTTATAACCATATGGACTTTATTTTGTTTCTTCCATTTGGCTGTAAATCCATTCGTTCCACTCCAAGCTTTGGCAAAATAATTACTTGAGAACGCCCAAACAACATTGGCATGTCCACCTTTATATACTTTTGGATATATATATCTTGTCACTGGTACATTCTTATTTGATTCCATATATAGCTTAACCTCATAAATCATAGCTCCTCTTTCTTTATAGTCTTTATATGTTTTATTCATATTACACTTTATAAAATCTATAGCCGCAACATCATATGAAGCATATAGTTTTTTTGCCTTATGTCCAGTCGGATCAGTATTGTTAATAGGGTCATTAGAACAGTATGCATAAAGGTGCAAACTACTATAGTCATCTCGATCTCCTCTATATGTATCTTGTGTAATGAATCTCGCATCACTAGGACTATAGTACCTAGCATTCATGTAATACAATCCAGTTTCAGAGTCATATATTGCCCCTGTATAACAGATTTCGTTATTAGGAATATACCCACTTCCTATATATGTTTCTGTTTCTCCAAATGGAAGATATGTGTACCCAACACTCATATCTCCTGTTGCATTTAGTATTGATGTGGTTGAGTCTCTTATATCCTTGTGGTACATATAATACTCTGAATCATTCACTATCGAAGCTACTACATTGCCACTATAGTCATTTACATACTCTGTATATTCACTATTTGATCCGTTAAAACAGAATGTATGATGCAGATTCCCATTTTCATACTCATAGAAAGTCGACTTGTATGAGTTGTTACTGTAATCATTAACAATCTTAGAACTTCTTGTTCCATCTCCATAATACTCATTACCACTTAGTGGAATATAATATCCATTTTGACTATTCCCGTAGGTTGTGTCATATATATCAACATGTAATAATCTATTATAACTATCATAATGATACTTATATTTGTCATTAGTTCCAATCATTGAAATTTGATTACCATATACATCATAAGAGTACTGAGTAATACCCTTTGTATTATCATTTGTGGTTTCTAGTTGATTTAAAGAGTTATAGTAATAGTTCTTAAGTATACCATTGTTGACTTCAAGAATCATATTCCCCATTAAGTCATAACTATAGTTAATGTTATTATTACTGTCTTGATATTGAACTAATCTTCTTGTTGTTTCATAACTGTAGTATTTATACTCATACAATCCTAAGTATTGATTGTAAGAACTTTCAGAATTGATTTGAGAGTTTCTATTATATGAATAGTAGTAAAACTCTGTCTGCATATTATGCTCATCATAAACAAGTATACTTTCGACTCTTCCAAATATATCATAGTTGAATACTCTTCTGTATTTTACAGTCGCATTACCTACTGTCAAATAATCAGTTATTTCACTTATCCTATTGTACTTGTCATACAAGTATTCTCTATACCCATCCCCATTATTAGAAGTGGCAGATCTTATTTCTACTGCAATCATATTTTTGTTATTATATCCATACATGTATGTTTTTACTTTTATGTTATATTTGGTAAATGGTGTTTTTTTCCTATACAAATTGCCAAATTGGTCATACTCATATGTAAAATAATCACTTAGTGTAGGATTTAGATTATTCCCTTCATAATACCTAATTACTCTACCTTGTATATCGTACATATAGCACTTGACCACTTTGATATTGTTAACTCCATCTTTATCTATTTGCTTGGTAAGTTTATCATTTGAATCGTATTCATATGTTGTTTTGTAGTCTATCAACCCACCATCATTGTAACTAGTCGATGAAATCATATTTCCATTTTCATCATATGTATAGACTTGATAATTGCCAATATAGTTGCCATCCATATGATTCTCTCTAATTAAGTTACCCGACTCATCATATATACTTTTTGTTACTATTGGGGTTATTTGTCCATTTCCTAAGTCCCGTACTTCTACTAAATTGCCAAAGCTATCGTATACGTCTTCACTTTTAGCTCCATTTGGATATACAACTCTTTGAATATTAAAAACTTGATTACCCATCTTCTGATAAATATCATCATAGAAATCATATCTATTTAATTCTTGGTCTTTTAGGGCAATTAGCTTCTGTTGATTATTGTAGATATACTCAATAAAATATCCTTCTCCATCAATATCTTTTGTCTTATTGCCAAAGCTATCATATTGACTAAATGTAGCTATACTACTGTAGTTAACTCCATAAACATTATTGTTAAATGTAGGATTCTTGATTTCACCAATTGTATTACCGTACTCATCATACATAGAATACGTAATCAAACCACCACTTGTTCCACCAGAAACAGGCGATTCATAAACGATTGTTTGCCTTCCGTTAATATCATATTTGTAATACGTAATATCTGTGGCTGTTTGGATTTTTACAGTCTCTCCTAAATGATTTGACCATGTTATTGAAGTAGTCCCATCTTCATTTAAAGTTGATTCTTTTGATGCATTATTAATAGTTTGAGATTGATTGTCATAATACAGTGTCACATTCTCATAGCTATATGTTGTAGTGCTTACTAAATTTGGTATTGTTGTAGCTACTGTATTACGATTCATGTTGTCATACTGATAACTAGTAATGACATTAGAGCTTGTTGGATTGCCATTAGAATCATTATAGTACTCAAGATGTTTATCTTCAATTAGTGAGTTATTGTAATTGTATTTACTAAAAGTAGATTTGTAGGTACTAGTTACAGTATTCGGGTTATCATATCTCCTTGTTTCAATTACTCTTGATAATCCATCATAGATGTATTCGGTATAATATCCTTTCTCATCTTTTTCATAGATAGTATTTCCATACTTATCAATTACAACTAATGTAGTAATAGTGATATCTCCATTACTCTCTTGTTCAATCTCAACACTATAACCTTCTTCGTCTTCAAAATCTATGTCATCTAAATCATAATCATCATCTAAGTAGCCTTCATAATAGCTCTCACTTTCAAAACTAGAGAACTCTCCTACCCCATCTATGACTGTTGATGATTCATTTAAATCACCGTTATCGTCATAAGTCATAGTTGTAGTTATCTCTTCTAGATTATCAGTCATTTCTGCCAATTGAATATTAATATCATTAACAGTCAATGCATATATGTAACTTTCATCATTAAATATATCCTCATTAGTTGTATAACTCTTAGTATTAATAATATTATTGTCACTATCATAAGAATTTACAGTAATATTACCTCTTTCATCTACTGCTCTAATTAAATTACCTTTCATGTCATACTGATAACTAACACTTAATGGCATCATTTGTGTTACTACCTGATTACCTATAATACTTGCTCTTTCTACTTGCCACCAAGAACTCACAAGATAGCCTTTTTGATACACATTATTGGTTGTGTTACCTGCTGCGTCAGTTATACTAAGTGCTCTACCATCACCATCAAACACATAACTACTAGTCGATATAACTGTTGAACTCTGTATATAGTTTTGGACACTTACATTTCTAGATACTACTTCATTATCATAATTAATATTAAAGCCTTCATTATTTGGATACTTAACTTTATCTACCTTGCCATACTTATCATAATAAATACTATATTTATTACCCATGCCATCATAAATAGTATCAAGTTCATTACTTATTAGCTTATATCCATAACTCTTTTTACTTAACAGTACTTTACTGTTATTTTCATAACCATAATACTTAACTCCAGATAATAACCCTACTATGTTATATGAGTATTCTATACTTCTTTCATTAGGTACTTCTATCTTCTGTAGTCTATTGTTATTGAAGTAGAAATTAGCTAGTGATTTACCTTCTTCATCAGGTCTGTTTAATAAAGTCAATGAACCTTCTTCACTACCTGTATCAGTAGTAATTAAAGCTCTGTTACTAATACTAGTTATGTAATCTGTCTTTTCATCATATTTAAATACTAAGGCATTGTTATTAGGGTCTATAACCTCTTTTATCTTACCTCTTTGATCAAAGTAAAGTTTTGTTTTACTTCTTGTTTCTATTACTACTTGCTCATCTACTATCTTTAACTCATCAAACTGTGGATTAGAACTCATAAACTCACTTATTGAGTTTTCTCTTGGATAAAACTTAGTAGAAGCTCCTGTATTATCCACATAGATAAAATGGTCTATTACTATCTGATTACCTACTTGTGTATATATCTGATATATCTGGTAATTAACTCCCATCATCCAGTTCTTGCCAAAGAATCCTCCTCCACTTCCTTGTGAGTTATATATTCTGCCAAATGCTAAGTCAAAACCAATACCTTTTAGCTCTAAATCTACATCATTGATTAGTAAATTACCTCCACTTAACTCTACCTCGGCATTACAGTTAGGTATTGCGATATTCGCTGTTTCATATTCTGACTTAATGCCTATTCGCTTATTAAACTCTTCATTGCTTATATTTAATATACTGTATTCATTAGAGAAGTAACTAACATTTATATTGCTTACTTCCTTTATTACTTCTACCACATAATAAGAGTTCTTACCTAATATCAACTTATTATCAAAATAATCAAAACTTACTGGTCCTTTTTCATATATGGTATATTCTTCGTAGTTATCACTACCTAATACAAAATCACTTTCATAGCCTCTATATATCTTAATAATCGTTTCTTCATCTTGTTGATTTATTAATCCTGTTTCTACATGTAAATGGTTTCTGTAATCGTTACTATTATCAATACTTACTGTTATATTAGGATTGTCTACTAAACCACTTATATAGACTTCATTTATTTGTTTTAGCTCCACATAATAAGGAACTTCTGTTTCATTCTTTCCAGTATCTACAGCTTTAATAACTAATGTAAAATCATTACCTACTAACTCTGTACCAGTAATATCTAACAAATACTTAAGATTTTGTCCTTCTTCTGTTGAATGCTTAAGATGTATTAGGTTATCTATATCTATATAACCATAGATATCCCAATAATCTAAGTTATCATCTGTTACATCAAAATCAATAATAAATTTCTGTAGGTCTTGTATCTTAACAATGCTATTCGCAGTCACAACAGGAGCTATACTATCATTAGTTATTGTTAGTACTCCTATTTCACTATATACTGCATTCTGCCCAGAACTTAGATGATAAAACCTTATTATGTTTTCATCAGGTTCTGTTAATATAGCTTCGTCAATAATCAATTGTCTGGTTATTATGTTTATTAATTGTATCTCATTGTATACTAACTCATCATTTACTCTATAATAGAACCCATTAGATATAAAAGGTATTATCTTATATCCTAGCGTAATACATATCTCATCATTATCTCCTTTCTTCCAGTCTAAATAATCAAATCTTCTAAACTGGTTATTGATAACTATATTCTTAGATATTGTTATTTCATTTTCATCATCATCATATATATGTAGTCTTAGTTCATAATCGCCATTTAGTAATAGAGTTGTATCAAAAGGATAGATTGTCTTCTCTGTTGTTAACTCCTTCACAAAGGTATCATTATGATACACAGATAGACTAAACCCTACATTTCTTAAATTCTCTAAATTATCAAATAATGCTCCTTTATCAAAGTAGTAACTACCATCAACATTAAGTAATATATCAAATACTCCACTCAGCTCACTATATGGATCTTCGATATTCAATATATCTCCAGTTAATTCGGTATTATTGTTTATCAAAACATATCTATTCTCTATACTTTTGCCATGTTTTCCTTTAGCTTCTAGTCTTAATAGATACTGTCCATCTTCATATTCACTTATATCGCCAATAATTGCACTTTCATTGACTAGTGTATATAGGTTTTCACTTGTATTCTCATATATAACTAGTTCACCACTTGGATCTAGTAGTTTAACTGTTACATACTCTAAAGCTTCAGTTGAGTTTACAGAGAAATCTATATTTGTTCCTGTTTTTATATACGAAAAATCATCTATATTATTAATTGTTATTAATGGTCTTTCAATACTCAATATTATGCCATTTGATGTAGAGTAATTCTGTTGTATATCATAAGCATTAATTACTAAGGTTTGATAGGGATCACTTATACTTATTCCAGTTACTACTGCTGTATGGGTATTATTAATTCCATTATGTGCTACAAATGTGTTCTTTATTCCTAATGTTGGACTTGTGACCTCTACTTCATATCTATACATATCTGATCTTGCATCACTAACACCTAAAAAGCTTACTTCTACACTATTATTAGCGTTTTCACCATTTACATAGGTTAATTCTGGTATTATATCCTGTACATCTACTTTACTTGGTGCTGTTCTATCTATCGTCTTTAGTTCAAACCACTCTGATTCAATGCCATATCCATAATGATTCTCTGTTACTAAAGCCACATAGTAATCTTCGGTATTACTATTAAATACTTTACTTGAACTGTCTAATACTCCTCCTTTATTACTAAATATACTTGAGTTGTCGTTAACCCAGGTTCCTGTATAGTTATTATCCCAATTTATCTCATTTGTTATTTCATACTTTGTTATCCTAGGATCCTGTGGGTCTTCTGTTGGGGCTATTAAGATAAAATGCTTAAATTCATCACTCACTTCATTGCCATTTTGTGGTTGATATCCTTGTCCTATATTAAAACTCAAGGTTATTGCATTTTTTTCACTATTAGCTTCTCCACCTTCTATACTAGCGTATACTTCAGGAACACTTCCAACATATGTTACAATCAATGCCGGTCTTCTACTGGCTGTCGCATGTCTTGAACCAAAGAAGTTAGAGAAACTCTTACTTGTACTTCCTTCTGCGGTTGCTTTCAAACAGAACCCATAATTAGGATAAATCCCACTAGCCCACTCTTGTACTGTTTTGGTTACATCCCATTTCTTTCTGCCAGAACTAGCTGCTACAGAGGTTACATCCATATCATTTACACTAGCTGGTTTATTATTCCACTTCACTGTTGATGGAGTCCACGCTTCACTTACTCTTTCCAAAGTGGCTTTACTACCACTGTTTACATAGTTTACTGTTGCTTGTAACTCGGCGTTTATTATTAATTTTCCACTTATTTGTGACTCTAAATTTGCGAATCGCATATAAGTTCTACATACCTTAAAACCACTGTCATAACCTATTCTCATTACATAAACTCCAGAACTATAGTAATTAGTTCCAGGATTTGCACTTAAAACATAGGCTTCCTGTATATCTGTATTACCTATTGTTATTGTTGGATCTATTACTACTGGATATGAGCGTTCTTTGTTTTCCAAATATTCCTTATCTACTATTATCGATAATATATATTCATCATCTGCTTTATTTAACTCATAGCTCACAACTTCATAATTCTCAAACTCAATTTCATTAACATCATAAGCCATTGGTACAGGTATTACTCCGATATCATTTCCACTTTTATCATCTACTAGTACAATAGCTCCATACTCTGTTAGTACTGGCTCACAGCCTTCTAATCTCAATAAGAAATCAAATCTATATATTCCAACATTTCTGTTTATTATTATATTCTCTTTAATCCCATCATTTTCTAAGATATACTCAATCTCAATTGCGTTTTTATCTTTTGTTGATTTTTCATCAGTGAAAGCATCATACAGAATTCTTGTATTCTTTTCTTTACTTTCACCATAGATATCTTCAACTGTTTCTTTTTTTAACTCTCCTGTTGATTTACTTGCACTTACGAAACTAGTTTCTAGCTCACTATTATCATTGTTTCTTATGCTTTCCTCTATCGAGCTACTTGTTATTGGTACTAAACTAACACTATATTTATCTCTAGTTAATAAAACAGGTGTATTTGTATTTATCTGATTAGGCAAAAATATGTCAACAGCTGTTGTACTACTCTTGTAGTCGTACTCTGTTAACATATCTTGTTTTGTCTTATTATCAATTATTTCAATAGATGTATCTACATCTACCAGTTCATCCCCATCATAATACCTAATCGCTGTTGTATATAATTCAACAGTTAATGTACCATCGCTGTTCAAGTAAGTCGTTGAGTACTCATCTCTTTTCCCTTTTACTTCACTTACTCGATAGGCTTCATCTTCTGCCTTTACTAATATATCATTTATATAGTTACTTATCGTCGTAAATGCTAGTAAAAATGATATTACTAAAACACTTAACTTCTTAGTAACATCTGTAAAAACTGTGCACTCAGTTCTTTTCATGAGTTTATCTCCATACTATATGTGTAAGTATTTTATTCTTTTATATATGCAATGATTAACTAAATACTAACAGTTTAATTTTGGTTTGTATAGACTTTTCTTACGTTTTGTATGCTATTTGCACTATAGCAAATATTCTCTGATACTATTTTGTTGTTTTTATTATAAAAAAATAGCCTCTTTATAGTCTTTACCCGATAGTTTGATAGTAAAAAAGAAGTGTCAGAGAATAAGAAAGACAAAAAGCTAGAAAACAAGGACCTTTTTTTGAAAATAACACAGAAATAAAGTTAAATAATTACTTGATTTTTAGCCTTTTCTCTTTTCACTGTTAAACTTGGGATATAATTAGTGATGATTCACTTTAGTTAAAACAACACAAACATTACTAGCACAATGCTTTCCTTAATATAGGTTTTTATTCTTTTTTGTTATCGGTAACCAAATCTCGTACTTCATTTCATCTGAGCTAACAGAAAAGTACACTTCGACATCTGGTTTATTATCCCACTTGTATCCCGATGTTGGTAACCACTCAGAAAATACCCTTTTTTG
>Ga0123353_10008356_pt1 | contig 14129 bp, 4 predicted proteins | sample TergutLab28metaG_3_FD_92763 | JGI IMG/M metagenome (GOLD analysis project Ga0123353, IMG submission 92763) | Labiotermes labralis P3 segment gut microbial communities from Petit-Saut dam, French Guiana - Lab288 P3 | ecosystem: Host-associated > Arthropoda: Insects > Digestive system > Gut ... | reverse complement strand
GCGCACCAGGGATATGAAGAAAGTCACCAGCAGCAAAAGCAGGCAAATCAGGTTGGCGAGCGACCAATTGTATCCTCCCATGCCGCCTTCTGGTGTCTGCTGCAAACGAATACCTACGGTAGTTTCCGAGGTGTTGGTGGTCTCAACATACACCACATCACCGGGAACCGCTTCGTAGGTGGTGGGGCCAGCTGGCCGGTATTCTGGCTCAGAGGGCTCAGCCGGCGGGGGCGGAGCAACCAAAGGCACCTGCAAGGGGGGAGCCGGCGGATGCGTGATAACAACAGGCGGATGCACGGTGACTACCGGCGGCGGAATGTTGGTGATGGGAGGCGGCGTGGGCGGAGGCGGAGGCGGAGGTGGTGGAGGCGGAACCACCACATCTTGCACCCAAACGGCGTGGAGGTTCAGGTGGCTCAAGATAATGATGCTGGTACCAACGCGGTGCGAAACATCTTGCTGCGTTGAGCCATTGGGGTTACCCAGCGCCCAGCCTGCAAACGTGTAACCGGTGCGCTGGAGTGAGCCCGCTGACTGCACAATAACCGTGCTGCCCTCCAGGTGGGAGGCAGCCGCCGGAGCACTGCCGGAAGTATGACCAGCCGAGTAGTAGCTCACCAGGTAAATCTCCCGGTTATCAAAAACAGTAATCTGCAAGGTAGTTGCAACGTTCTCATCGGCGTCCGCAATAACCACAGAATACTCTCCGGTCAAAGTGCCCGGCACGCGGCTATCAAAACCATCAAAATCAAGCACCTTAACGCCCAAAGTGCTGAGAGAGCCGGCAGGGTCGGTTTTTCTGGCACCGGCGGCAAGGGCAAGCAACAACTGGGACTCAAGGCCTGAAGAAGAAGCTTGGATAGCGTCTGCCGCAAGCGAGTTCAAGGCGATGTTGTTGCCAAAGATAAAGTAGCTATCATCAGTTTCACCACCCAAGACAAGCTCAATGACCTCAGCGTCTACAACCTCGGCCTGCACCACGCGCTCAAGAGGTGGATTAACCGGAGGATAGTCCACGGCGTTTACGGTAACGTCATACACACCCAAAGCAGCGCTGTAGCCTCCCAAGTCAGAAAAACTTATCAGGCTTGCCGATAAAACATCGCCGGCGGCAGCCCCGCTGCTTGGCTCGTAAGCTCCCGCGTAGAGCCTGGGTGCGGTAAGGTCGCGCACCTGGCCTTCCCGCTCAAGGTCAGCGGCAACGTCTGAGCTCAAAATAACAAAGGGCTGAGCAAAAAGCACACGCCCGCCGGGCACCGTGCTCACCTCGTAGCGCCCGTCATTGACCACAACGAGCCGGCTTACGCTGGCTGAGTGGAGTTCGGCGTCGGTGACCTCATAGTGCACGCGGTAGACGCCTGCCTGGGTAACATCAACCACATCGCCCGTCACCACCACATCAGCAATGATGTTGAGGGGGACGTTGGGGTTCTTGCCGCCGCCGTCGGGGTCAACGGCACTTACCTGGTAGATCTCGTCCCAGTCTCCCGGATCAATGGCACCAACTGGCTTAGCAGTAGTACCAATCCAGATATTCACCGGACTAGAGGCCGTAAGCACCGGAGGCAGGCTGCCCAAAACAACGCCGTTTACCTGGGCTTGCCGCAATGTAGCAGAGATCCCGCCGGCCAAGGGGTCTCCAATGGTAAAGATGAGGGGATAGGTTCCCTGCACATCGGTAAAGCCGCCGTGGTCAAAGGTAAAAGCCGCAAGGGTGGGAGCCAAATCAAGCAGCTTAAACACGGAGGCGCCGGCCTTGATAACAAAGAGGTCGTAAGCAACAACATCAACTGCCTCCGGGATGTTTACCATAAAGTTTGAGGCATAGAGGGCATAGTGGCTGTCTTTGCCACCAGAGTCTATAACATCAGCAACAACCACACGGCCGGTGATGGGCTTTTCTGTGGTGTATCCCACGGCTCTCCATACAAAGGGGTAGTCCCCCACCGCGGCTGTAGCGTTGGTGTAGCCGGCAGGAATGCCCCCGGCAAGCTCCAGGGTAAGCGCGGTTCCCTGAACATCATAGGCTTCAGCCCACGAGAGCCGCGCAATCTCAGCCACCGAGCGCACTACCTCAACCTGATTAATCACAAAGTGCTTGGCTCCGATGATGAGGTCGTTAGTCCCTGAGCCCGCCTCATCAACAATGAGATAGCGCCCGTCGTCAATCACCACCGCGCGGTATTCCGTTGTGGTGTTGCCGGCGGAGTCAGTTGCAACATAGCGCACCTTATACACACCAACGTGCATTGTGTTGATGGTAGTGGGCAGGTTTGCCTCATCCATCGGCGTGACTTCCATAGTGGTGTAGAGGTCTTGCGCGCGCCCGTCCAAGTTGGAGAGCCAAGCCGGGTAGTCCTCAGCGTCAGTAACTCGCAAAGAGTCCTTGAGCTCGTCTGCAGTGAGTACGTGGGAGACACCCGGGGTGTGCGCAAAAACGAGCGGAAGCTCGGTAAAGGTGATGACCGGGTCAAGGTCAGGCACGTCAAGAGTGAAATCCTCTTCAGAAGCGGGAGGGGTCACTTCATTCACCAGCAACTGCACCGTGTTGATAAGCTGAGCGGGGTAAGCAGCCGGAGTTCCCACTTTTTGGAGCTTACACTTAATGTAGATATTGATAGTCTGGCCTGCGCGGCCCATGAAGTCGGTAAAGAGGTACGAGACGAGGCCGTCGTCTACGGTGAGCAAACCAACGTCAACGGGATAAGCCGTACCGGTGCTCGCAGACGTGCCCCCCAGGCGAATGACAAAGGGGTTAACCTCAGCACTTGCATACACCAGGCCGGCAGGCAAAAGGTCTGTTACCAGCAGGGTCTGAAAACCGGCAAGATCAACTGGATCAACCGGCAGGGTAAACTGAAGGCGGTACTCCAGCACAATATCTTTGTTGGTCACCGTAAAAGAGTCACCAAAGCCAGTGCCATCCCACACGGTCTTGGACAGATTCAGCGCATCAAGGCCCCCGGGCATTTTGTATCCGGCGTTTTGCGTGTAGTGGTGGGTACCAGCCCAGCTGACCACAAGATCTGCGGTTTGCAGCGTAGCGTCATAAGGGGCGGTGATACCCAAAGGCAACAGGCTGGGGAACTGAACATAGTAGCTGCCCTCGCTGATTTCGTAGGCATCGGCATAGGTGGTGCCAAAGGCGTAGCTACCGTCTGTGGCGGTGGTGGTTGAGGCTAACAAAGTGCCGTTTGCGCGGTAGAGCTCAACGGTCTTGCCGGCAAAGCGGGCGGTTTCTGTGGCATCGATGATGCCGTTGCCGTTGAGGTCTTCCCAGAGGGTGCCGGTAAAGCTGCCGCCCAGGATATACGCGGTGACCGGCGCGGCAAGAAGCTCGCTCCCACCAACAGCATCAGTATGGAGATAGCTGTAGCCGAGCGCAATCGAACTCTTGGCGGTGGTGGCACCAAAGGCCGCAATCTTGACAGCTGCGTCGTCAAGACTTGGGTACAGAAGTCTGAGGCTGTCGGTATCGGTGGCATCGTCATGGTCAACCACCAGCACCTGGGCACCCGTCCAGGTGTCAAGGTGCGCGGCTGCCAGCCCGGGCGGCGTGCCGCCATCGTTTTGCGCAGTAATACCTTGAGCATCCGGCACCCGCATAGTGGTGTCAAAGGCCACCAGGCTCGCTCTTCCGTCATCAGAAATCTGCGCATCGTTGGGCACCACCACAATGAACACCGTTTTACTCAGGGTTTTTGCGCCGCCAGAGGTGCTGTGAGTGGCGTATTCAATCTCATAAACACGGCTGGAAACACCGGGACCCAAAGGCTCGCCCAAGGCCGCAATTGCCTCCAAAACTACCATGTCATCAGCAAGGAAGGGGCGGCCGAGGGCGCCGGTAGCGCCGTAAATGCCCGCGATGATAGCGCTACCAGAGCGCAGGGAATGCAGCTCCGGATAGTCAGGAGCAGGCAGCGGCACCACGTTGCTATAGATGAGCGCCTGCGCCTCGCGCTCCCTCAAGATAACGCTTGAGGCAGTAAGCCGCGGCGCAGCCGTGTAGCCCGCCGCAATAGCAAAGCTGTATCGGGTGTCATCAGCAGTTGGCCCCCAGGTGAAAGAAGCACCGGGATCAACACGGTAGTCAGCCAAACTCTGCTCACCAAAGTGATAGTCGTTTGCACCAACAGGGCTGGCCACATGGTGATCAGAGCGGATGATATCAACATACTTTACCCAAGAACCACTGGCCGCATGGGGCGTAAAGGTAAACTCCGGGTAGCCCACCGGGGTGGGGATTTTTGCGTAAGGTATGGCGATAGTACCGTGCTCAGAGGGGGTGTTTGGCATGCTCGTGCCGTAGACATCCAGGTGGCCCACAGCAGGCTGCGTGGTGCCGATGTTTAAGCTGCTCGCGTTGGGAATGCTGTACAAAACCGAGCCAAGGCCACTGGTAACCTGCCAGCGATAGGCCGTGCCCGCCAGGCACACGCCATAGCCGTGACCGCTTGCCGGCGCCACGTTGTCACCGATATAGGTGGTGCCGGTAGAGGGGTTAACGCCCGTGAAGTTTGTGGGCGAAAAGCCGCCGGCGTTGCTGCCGGTTGGGCTGATGGTAATCACCGGCCAGGCACTGGTCACGCCAAAATAACTGGTGGGAGCAATGGAAGAGGCCGCGGTGGCACCCTGCCTAAGCCAGGTTATATGGTTGCTCTCGTCATGGGGATTGAGGTTGGTGCCGCTCAAAACTACCTGGTCACGAGCACCGGGCGAGGCAACATAGGCCTCCCCCTCCACCCTGAGAGCGCCGGCGATAAACACCGCAGAGTCGCCGCCAATTCCCAAGCCGGAGCCGCCGTGCAAGGTAATATCACCAAACTGGTGATAGGTGGAGCCGTGGTTAGAAGCCGTAGCACTCGCTCCGTTTTTGATGTTGCCGCTTTGGGCAATAATCAAGCGGTCTGACACCTCCATAGAAGTGAAGTTGTTGATGCCATTGCCGTTAACATTGATTTGATGCGGGTAGCCGTTTGGCGCCAAGCCCGGCTGCCAATTGCCGAGCGCGTTGTTGGGGTCAGCTGACTGGGGGCCCACGTTGAGCACGGCATACCTGCCGAGAGCCGCCGAGCTGGCGGCAATGGTATTGGTGATGTTATCAGTGGGATTACCGGCTGAAAGTCCGTTGATATTACCGGCAGAAACCAGGTTTATCTCCACATTGCGCCGCAAGGAGCCTCCGTTGATGTTGGAGTAGGTTGAGGCATAGACATTGCCGATGTTTGAACCCGGCGCATTGATGTTGATGGTTATCTGCCCTGCATAGGTCTGGGCTGGGTTAAGGGCGGCGTCTCCGTAGATATTGAGCCCGTTGAGATCGGCCACTGAGCCCGGATCGGCAAAGATATTCAAGGTGATGGTACTGTTATTATCGCGACCCAGCGTGGAGCTGTCCGTTGCAGCCAAGCGACGGCCGCCCGAGATAGCATCGTTGGCACTGAGCGAAAACCCATGTTGATTGCCCCGCAGGTCAATGGTAACGGTGGAATTGCCAAAGATGTCACCATTGTTGGAGGCGCCTCCAGAAAAGCCCTGATACACCGCCGCATGAGCGCTGCCTTCAAAGTGGCCGCCTCTCACGGTTACGTAGGTGTTTCCATTGATCACATGAGAGCCGGCGCCATAGGTGCCGCCCATAGAGGCGTTGACCCACACGTGGGGGCCGTCAAAGACCTCCACTGAGGCATCCCCGGTTTGAAAGTTATCGTTCCATCCGCCGCCGGACAAAAACCAGTCAATCTGGCCTCCGTACACCTCAGAACGTGAGTTGCCCACGTTGAGTCTGCCTTGAAAACCGGAGCCCTCATGGGTTGCCACTACACCGCCGTGCGAGATGCGCAGCATGTCACCCACTAGGGTGCCCGTGAAGTTGCCGCCGTAGGTGTAGTGCGCAATAACCTGGTTGGTCACCACCGTGGTGTTGCCGTCGATGAAGTAGGAGTTGTTGTTTCCGATAGTGCCGCCGCCGCCGGCGATGTCAAAGCCGGTTCCGGTAGGTACCTGCGAGGTGGTTCCGTAGGTAAAGGCTCTGCGGCTGCCGTTGACTGCTCCCCAAACCAGGCCCGCGTCTTGTGTGTTAGCCGCCGGCACGGTGCCCAGTTCAATGTAGGCGTTACCCCGCTGGTAACCAAAGCCGCCGCCGCGCACGTAGTAGTCGCCTGTGCCGGCGGTGATACAGCCACTGGTGATATAACTCGTGGTGTTTCCGTAGAGTTTAAAGCTGTTAGTGGACAACAGCGTGCTTCTGGCGTTATTGACTCCCGTAACGGTGAGGGTGCGGTTTGCAACGGTCATGTTTTGCTGGGTGGACCACGCGGAGCCTGCGCCCGTGGGTATGCCTGCGGGTGCTGAACCTCCAGAAAAGCCGTTGTAGCTGCCCTGATTGCTGTTCATGCCGGCCTTGAGGGTGGTGGAGACGTTGCCGTTTACGGTGCCGCCTGAGTCGTTGGCGCCGGCAAAGTAGGCCGATCCGTACGTCCAGGCTGAGGTATCCACGTTGTTGGTGATGACGTTGGTGCCCGTGCCTTCCACCACTTTATAGGTGGTAGTGCCGGTGGCAACATCGGTGCCCACCACGTAGGTGGGGCGATAACTTTCAAGCCCAATGGTACCGTCACGCGAGCCGCCTCTAAACTGCGAGTAGACGTTCCAGGTGGTTGAGTTTTCAATGTTGGAGTAGCGGCCGATGCCGGAGATGTTGTTGGTGATGGTTCCTTGAACATCGCAGAATTGCCCGCCGCCGTAGAAAAGGCCGAGGCCTCCTACGGCAGTGGCTGTGTGTATTCCCGTGATGGTGGTTGTGGCGTTGCCTGCGAGGATGGCTCTGCTCGTGGCGCTCGTTCCGTAGCCGGCGCCATAGACATGGATGATGTTGCCGCTGGTGCTGCGGATATTTGTTGCTACATTACCCGTGAGGGTGCCTGTGTACATGCCGCCCACAAAGTTTGCTGCTCCCGTGCCGGTGGAGAAGACCGTCATTACCGGGCTGGCGGTGATTGACCCGCTGGCAGCACCACCATAATAGCTGGTAGCTGCGGTTGCCCATGACCTGTTTGAAAGCGTGAGGTCATTGCCGCGCATGTATATGGTGCCAAGCGTATACTGGATGTTTCTGAGAGTGATGTTGCACCCAAAGCTGGTTTCTCCGCCGCTGAGAACCACCGAAGTGCCTGAGTTGGCGGCACTCGTTGCCGGGGCAGGTGTTGCGGGGGTTGGATCTGCAGCGCTGCCGGTGATGACCAGAGTTCCCACCGAGCCGGAAAGGCCACTGAATCCGCTTGAACGAGCTGTGGCCGAAGCAATGACCGAGGTGCCCAGGTAGAGCACAAAGTTGTTTCCGCCGCCGTTTATGGTGAGCCAGGAGATTGCGCTGTCTAAACCGGCAGCGTTGCCGGTGAATTGCTCATAGACCCCCTCGCCAAATATGAGAATGCTGGTGTTGTGCCCAGGATCGATGGACCCGCCACCGAGAGGCAAGTTGATGTTGAAGGTCCCAGGAAGAGGAGCCGCAGCGGGGCTGATGAGCGCCGGCCCTGCTCCGGCGGTGCCCGGGTAGGTGTAGTCTGGCGGCCACGGTGGCGTATTATTGGGGATAGTTGCGCCGGTGTCAGCGTTGGTTTCAGGCTGCGCTTCAGGCAGCCCTTTCAGCTGCGCTTCGGCCGCACCAGCGCCCTCGTCTTGCAGAGCCGTTTCATAGGCTTCAAAAACGTTTTCCAGCAGCTCCGAGGCCTCAGTATTCTGCCCAAAAGAAAAAATCGGAAACAAGCCTAAAACAAGCACCGCACAAAGTGTGATTACGGCAACTTTCTTAACGAGAGATCCTTTTCTCTGTTGAGTTATTATGGCTTACCCGCTCCTATTTAAATGCCCAGCCTTTTGTGTAGTAAATTTTAGCAAATTAGAGGATTATTTGGAACAGGGGGACGGGGTTAGTGTGGTACAGGGGGGACGGGGTTGGTGTGGAACAGGGGGACGGGGTTAGTGTACCAATTTGACCAAGGTCAAATTGGTACACTAACCCCGTCCCCCTGTTCCACACCAACCCCGTCCCCCCTGTACCACACTAACCCCGTCCCCCTGTTCCACCCTGTTCCACACTTACTTTTCAATAATAAACTCGCGGTACGCATACCCAATGTTGCCATCTTCATCGGCTACTGTCCATTTGATTTGATAGACTCCATTGACCAGACCTTCAAATGCCCTCGGTCCAATGACCGCCCCCGCCCCCTGGGTAACGACCCCTTGAGCAGAATCCAGAATGCACCACTCTTGCGCCACCCCCTCGCTCAGCTCAATAGTTGCCTGATGAGGATTGTAAATCTCTGGCAGGGCGGGATTGCCATTGACAAAGTAAATCTCCACGCTCTCAGGAATGAAAAGCGGCTGCAGGGCTTCCATGATTACAGGAGAACTCTCCTGATACTGAATGGTAGACCAAATCAACGAGAAGCCTGCGCCCAGAGCCACAACAATTGCCGCGGTTCCGGTCACCACTGTTTTGAAGGCACTTTGCTTTGCGCAGAGCGCCGCTGCAATCGTTGTGATTTCCGGGGCTTTTTCTAAACAGCCTTGCCACAGGGCCTCTTGCTTGCTGGTGTCAATGACATTGTCAATAGAAGCAGCAAAACCAGCAGTGACTAGAGAGTTAAACGAGGCCCCCTTAAAAGTCTCGTCGCCTTCCCCAGCCATCATGGCTTGGTCAGAATAATCTTTTGGCTTCTGTCTCATACTCATTGAACCTTGCGTCTACCTAATCAACAAATTCACCCTTTGTCTCTATAAGGTAAAGGGTCAAAAAAGCACCAAAATATTACTTTTTAACGCGTAATTAAGTAAACTGTTACCATTCGACACTTTAACCGTTACCGGGTGAGCCAGCCGTTAGGTGGGACAGGAGCCTGTCCCCTGTCCCGCCCCATAGAACACGCCCTGCCTCACACCAAAACTCACTGAAAAACCTTTCGAAAACCGAGACTTGAACACACTATATATAAAATATTGGGGTATAATTTTACATATTTGGTTCTATGTCTTGCTTGAGTGAAAGAATTTTCTATGTCTTACTTAACACTAAAAAAGGCCTTTCATGCGCAGGGCGCAGATGCCGAGGCGCTTTACTTAGAGCGATTTTTAAGCACTAAGGCAGTACACCTTGACTTTGAGATTAATGGTAGTCGGGCATTTTTTTATCTGGATGATGCTCTTTATGTCCTAATGCTCCAAATTGCAAAGGCTGACAAAGCAATTCTGGAGTTGACTCAACAGCTTCCCGGTCGCGCTATCCGGCAATACACAGAGCGCACGTTGATCGACGAGATTGTGCTTACCAATGAAATTGAGGGCGTCAATAGCTCAAGAAAAGAAATAGGCAAGATATTGCGCAATCTCGAAAAACAAGATAAGAAAAAGCGCTTTTTTGGACTCGTCAACAAGTACAACATGCTAATCCAGAGAGAAGAAGTGCGGATTGACACCCCCAAAGATATCAGGGCCCTCTATGATGACCTGGTTTTATTTGAGGTGACTTCTGACAACCCAAAGAATGCACCCGACGGTAGTCTTTTCAGAAAAGACTCAGTGAGTGTCTACGGCCCAGCTGGGGATGAGATTCATCGTGGGGTTCTCCCGGAATCTAAAATCGAGGAGACTCTGACTTCAGCGCTTCACTTTCTGAGCAGCCAAGAGGTTGACCTGCCAATAAAGGCTGCAATTTTCCATTACCTGCTTGGATATATTCATCCTTTTTATGATGGCAACGGGCGCCTTAATCGCTTCATGAGCAGCGCGCTGTTGATGAGAGAATATGAACCACTTGTTGGCCTGAGGTTATCTTATGCAATCACTGAATCCATTGAAAGGTACTACAAGGGCTTTAACACATGCAATGATGTCTTGAATAGAGGAGACCTCACCCCCTTTGTGTTTATGTTCCTCGATGTAATTCACCATGCAGTTAGTGACATCGTAACTGCGCTTGCAGAAAAGAAAGAGTTGCTCAAGATAAACAGTGAGTATCTCCTCAAAGTTGAGACTCTTGCTGGAGACAGCACTCTCTATGATCTAGCTCACATTCTCTTGCAGGCTCGTATGTTTTCTGGTGACGGGATTATCATCAAAGAACTCATGAGCGTCTTTGGAGTAACCAGGCCAACTATGATGAAGCGCTTGGAACAAATCTCTGCTCTTAACCTGCTAGAAAGAGAGAGAGTTGGCCGTGAAGTGCACTACCAACTCAATCTGGATGTCTTGCATCGCATTGTGTAGCATTGCCTCTCTGCTTATGCATATCTCAAGGGGAACAGGAGCCGGTCTCTTGTCTCAGTCGTCCCCTGTACCAGTTCCCTGCCCCACTCGCCCCCTGTCATCCTGAGCGCAGCGAAGAATACGGTCAGAAGTCAGCTGGGGACGGGGAAGGTGACTCACTGGTACACCAAGCCCCGTCACTCCCGTACCATCATTCCTCTGCCTCCACATTGGTGTTGAGGCGAAGCATCCATCTGCTATCCAGCTTGCCGCCAGGCCTACTCAGTGGATCAAGGAGTGAGGGGGTCTCCGTCAGGTTACTGGCATATGCACGTAAATCGTCAGATACTGGCAGCTCGGTGTGGTTTTCAAGAAGCCAGCCTAGACGGCGAATTGCGGCAGGGCAGTAGTGGGCGGCTGCATCAAGTATTCCCTGCATTGAAACTTCAGCGGCATCTACCAAGCCAGCCATAACAGTTGCTACATTATCAATGCCTCCACATTCCTTGACGTTAGCGCAAAGGTCGAGAGCAGTCACTTCAGCACTCGACACCCTGTAACTCCCTGAACGTGCCATTTTGGAAACTACGGGAAGCTGCTTGATGCTGCTGCGGATGAAGAACTCAAGCCTAACCCGGCCTACCACCCTGGAACGTATCATCCGCGAAACAGCAACCTGGGTTACCTGGGGAGCATGGTGGGCTGAGCCATGTATTGCCGCAGCGCTCAACCAGCCCACGTAGTAGTGGGTGTTCAGGTGTGCCATCATGGCGTCGATAAACTCAACGGCAGGAGATCCTCCCCAAGTACGGTATTCAGGTGGCACGGGAATCCAAAGACCACGCGCTGGAGTCATCCACTCCCCACGTTTTTTTGCGCTCGACAGCCGCTGTGGCACCTGACTTGCTGTGGTTCCCAACATTTCTGCAGCTTCACTAGTTGTGAGCGAGCTCATCCCATGAGACAACGCCCAGTCAGCTGCCTGTGGAGCTTTGACCAGAGGCCTTTCGACTGCCGCGGTATTGTTGTCGACTGTGATTGCCATATTGCGTATTCTAACTGTTTTTGTGAGTTAATGCAATATCGCGTTTTTCGGTCTGACGAGCTTGCTGCACCGCTGGGACAGAGGGACGAGGCTGGCGTACCACTTTTTTTTAAAACAAAAGTGGGACACCAGCCTCGTCCCTCTATCCCACTGTCTCGTTCCCCAAAAGTCGTTATTTAACGCGACGATACTTTTGGAGGCGGCTATTCGGTTTGTCGGGGATTGTCCGCTCTAGAAGGCCAGCTTCGAGCAGCGGATTGAGTATTTCCAACCTGAAATGCTCTCTTGCGGTATAACCCAAGAATTCTTGTAGCTCCTGTCGTGTCCTTGGAGTTTCAGTGAATTCCAGAATCTCTGCCTGTCTCGCCTTGACTTGCGCTGTGACTTGCGCTGTGACTTGCGCTGTAACTTGCGCTGTAACTTGCTCTTCGTCATAGTTCATATTCCACAGAATCACCTTGAAATTGTGTCCATCGTCGATGAACTGCGGCTTGAACTCTTCTTTATAATTCGGAGCCTGCTCTGTGCACTCGCGGATGAGCCGCAGACCAGTGCCACGACGTTCCATAAGATCCATTCTCTGGAACAGGTCAGCGATAATTGGATTGCGTCTCTCACTGGAGACCGTTGTTACATCCACGTCTTCAGGCAACCTGCCATCAACCTTACTCCCAGGAGAGGTGATCTCTAGCCTGTCATCGAAAATGAAGATTGTCACCTCTGCCCCACCAATCGTATAATCACGATGGATTAGAGCGTTTACCAGAGCCTCTTCTACCACACGTTCCACATAGCTGTGATTCGCAATTCTATTGGGTCCGGGAGTTTTTATCCACGGTTTGAGATTGTTCCTGTCTACAAACGCAAGTCCTTCTCTCAGTAGCCTTAGGAGACATCCTTCGTATTCGTGGTCATCTAGGACTTCTTCAGATGAGCTTGATTTATACAAACCCTTCCATCGAGTACAGAAGATGCGATTAGTCCTTAGTATCCATTGATCTGCAAGGAGTACTCCAGCATTTGTGAGGAATCCATCTTTGGTAATCAGGCCAAACGATTCGTAGTCGCTTTCTTCAAAGGCATTCCGGGTTCGCTCGTAGTAGGTGGCTTTGAGAATGTCGAAGCTGTAGCTTTCCTTTTTAGAAGTTGTGACCAATTCATCAAAATGCACATTCGACCCGAGCAGTGCCAGAGATCTCAACTGTTGGCCTGTCGCAGGAACAGAGGTGCTTCCTGAGCGCACAAACGCTTGCTGAGCCCCATCCCGCATATAGAAATAAGGACAGTCATCGCCCGGGGGCACGTCAAGAACAATGATTGCCCTGCCTTTATGCTCGAAAATATCCACGGAATAATCTGGTAGTGGATCAACACAACTGCCAATCAGTTCACTTATCTTATTTATAGCAAGCTGCGGGTCGTTAATGCCAACCACTGTTCCGCTGTCGTCAACTCCAATGAGGATCTTTCCACCTGAACTATTGGCAAACGCGCTGACAGATTTCAGCCAACCCTTTGGTCGCTCCCAATTGAGGGATTCTTTGAACTCTCTGTTGTCGGTCTCTGCGCGGAGAAGGGCATCAAGTTCCAATTCATCTATCGTCATTCGCCTGCCTTTCCTCAGAATATCGTATCGCCTATTGTATCAGCTGCGGTGCGATTATTCTGGGCTATCGCAGAGGTGCAGGTATCCGTTGGTTAGAACGACAGAAGCGCGAGCGAAAGGGTTTATCGTAAGCGTCAACTAGACCGACTTCGGCCTAGTGTCCGCTTACTCATCAACTCTCTCGAGGTACGTTGTATGTTAGCGTCAACTAAGCCGATATCGGCTTAGTTGACGCTAACGACCCAGTCAGTGAACTTGCTGATACTGCACCCCCTCCTAAATCAGCAAGGGGCGATCTTGCGACCGCCCCTGCTAATCAACTTATACCACTAGTTCCTATCTCTTGCTTGCCCCCTTCTTCTTAGATGAGCGAGCAGATGCAGACGACCTTGCTGGTTTGCTGCCATGGTTGATCATGATCACAGCAAAGGCAATAAACAATGCAGCAAAGAGTGCAGAAAGTGCTATGAGTATAGCAGCAGCTTTGCTGTCATCTCCTCCGAGGCCTACCGGCATCAGTTGAGCCTCGGCAGCTTCCTGCGCGAGAGAGACCTCTGCCGCAGGGACACTGGCGCTTTCACTTTGAGGCGAAGCAGTGTTGCTTCCGCCCAAGGTGATGACGGTTGTCCCCCCGCTTGGATAGGGTAACACGATTTGCGGGGCATTCTGATAGTACTCAGCCTCTGCTGCGAGTGGGCTTTGATAGGCCTCTGCTGGGAAGGTATATTCACTGATACCCGCAGGGAAAGAATCCTGGTTGGTCTCAGTAGGCACAGTGTCGGTATCGATAATGGGCGTCTCGTGAGGCTGCTCTTCTTCCAGCTTGAAGCCCTCTTCTACCGCAAGCGATGCGTCTGCTGCAAAGGGCTGGATGCCTGCTGCCCACCGGGCATAGACAGTTATGTTAGCCGTCACAGTTGTATTTGCAGTGAAGGCCGTACCTGCGCCGGTAGCTCTTGTGTCCCAGCCGGTGAAGTAAAAGCCTGCTCGGGCTGGGTAAGCTGGCATGTTATCACCGAGCGTTGTTTCCTGCCCGAGTGAGATGACCTGAGCAGCAGGCGCTCCTGTGTAGTTCAGACTGAAGGTCACGTTAGGTATCGCTCTCCACTGGGCATAGACAGTGCGTGAGGCCGTTACTGCTGTGCTTCCCGTAAATGCCGTACCTGCGCTAGCTGCGCTGAACCATCCTGTGAAGACGAAGCCTGCTCTGGTTGGATTGGCGGGCATGTT
>Ga0123353_10008355_pt1 | contig 14129 bp, 13 predicted proteins | sample TergutLab28metaG_3_FD_92763 | JGI IMG/M metagenome (GOLD analysis project Ga0123353, IMG submission 92763) | Labiotermes labralis P3 segment gut microbial communities from Petit-Saut dam, French Guiana - Lab288 P3 | ecosystem: Host-associated > Arthropoda: Insects > Digestive system > Gut ... | reverse complement strand
TTTGCATTTTGAAAAAAATTCTTCGCCGCACATGTGCTTCGTCTCTTCCGTATACGTTGCGTGCAGGGTTATAAAGTCGCTCTCGGCGTAAAGCGCGTCCGGGCTCTCCGCTTTTTTTACGCTCCTTGATAACGCCCACGCCGCGTCGATCGAAATGTACGGGTCTATACCGCAAACATCCATCCCCAAATAATTGCAGGCGTTTGCAACCATGCCGCCTATCGCGCCGAGCCCTATCACGCCGAGTTTTTTGCCGAACAGTTCCGGCCCCGCGAAGCGCGCCTTTTCCTGTTCGACAGACTTGGACACGCCGCCCGCGCCCTTTTGGCTCTGCGTCCAGTTGATGCCGTCCACAATCCGCCGCGAAGCAAGCAGCATGCCCGCGATCACCAATTCTTTTACGGCTATGGCGTTTGCGCCGGGCGTGTTAAAAACGACGATGCCTTTTTCGGCGCAGGCCTCGACCGGAATGTTGTTGACGCCGACGCCCGCCCTCGCGATGCCCAAAAGTCCCGGCGTGTTTATTTCGTCTTCGGTCATTGCGTAGCTGCGCAAAATAATTCCGTCGGGGTCCTTTAAATTGTCCGAAACGGAAAATTTTTCGTGCGGCAGCTCGTCTGTACCGCATTTCGCTATATTGTTTAAAGTCAATATTTTGTACATTTATTTATTCTCCGTTTCAAATTTTTTCATGAACCCGACCAAGGCTTTTACGCCTTCAAGCGGCATGGCGTTGTAGATGCTCGCCCTCATGCCGCCCACGCTCCTGTGCCCCGCCAGCGTCGAAAGCCCCGCCGCCGCCGCTTCTTTCACGAACTTTTTGTCCAAGTTTTCGTTTCCCGTCACGAATATTACGTTCATCAGCGAACGGTCACGCGGGGCGACCGGGTTGCTGAAAATTTTTGACTCGTCTATTTGGTCGTAAAGCAACTTCGCCTTTTCCTCGTTCATTTTTTGCAATGCGGGTACGCCGCCCTGTTCCTTGAGCCATTCCAAAACCAGCTTCATCATGTAGATGCTGTAGCACGGCGGGGTGTTGTGCAGCGAGTCTTCGTCCGCGTGGGTTTTATAGTTAAGCATATGCGGCGTGACAGGCAGCGCGTGCCCGATCAACTCCTCGCGGAGTATGACGATCGTAACTCCGGCGGGCGCGATATTTTTTTGCGCGCCGGCGTAAATCAAAGCGAATTTTGAAATGTCGAACACTTCCGACAGTATCGAGCTTGACATATCTGTGACAAGCGGGACGCCGCCTGTCTTTGGCACGGACGCAAACCTCGTGCCGTAGATCGTGTTGTTGGCCGTGTAATGAACGTAGTCGGCGTTTGCGGATAAGTTAAACTCGTCCGGGATGTATGTAAAGTTGCCGTCTTCGGACGAAGCGGCGACGTTGACCTTGATGTAGCGCTGCGCTTCCTGCGCCGCTTTTTTTGCGAAGCTTCCGGTCACAATGTAATCCGCTTTTCCGTTAACGCAAAGGTTGAGCGGCACCGCGGAGAACTGCTGCGTCGCGCCGCCCTGCATGAACAAAACCTTATAATTTTGCGGTATGTTCATAAGCCCGCGCAGCAGCGACTCCGCCGCGCTTTGAATTTCCATGTACGCTTTGCCGCGATGGCTCATCTCCATAACCGACATTCCGCTGTCACCATATGAAACCAATTCTTTGGCAGCTTTTTCTAAAACGGGCAGAGGCATTACGGCCGGCCCCGGAGAAAAATTAAAAATACGCATGGGCAAACTCCTTTTAAAAAATTTGGAATCACAAAAATATAACAAACAAATTTTACAAACGCAACCGCGTTTAACCGCGCAAAGACTTCATTTAAACACGCCGTTGCTGTAAAATATCTGCGAGGTGAAAATAAAAAAATGAAACTCGGAATAGTAGGCCTGCCCAATTCGGGCAAGAGCACAATTTTTAACGCGATCATGCACGCGGGCGCGGAGGCGGCGTTTTATCCGTTCTCGACGGTCAACCCCAACACCGGAATGGTTCCCGTGCCCGACAACCGGCTGCAGGTGTTATACGAAATGTACAAGGCCAAGGCTGTCACGCCCGCGACGCTCGAAATGGTTGACATCGCGGGCCTCGTAAAGGGCAGCGGCCGCGGCGAGGGCCTCGGCAACCAATTTTTGTCGCACATTAGGGAAGTGGACGCGATCGTTCACGTCGTCCGCTGTTTTACCGACGACAATGTGCCGCATGTTTACGACGGCATCGACCCGCTGCGCGACATCGAAACCGTAAACCTCGAGCTCGTGTTCGCGGATCTCGAAATAATCGAGCGCAAGCTTGCGAAGGTGAGCAAGGGAGCGCGCACGGACAAAAATCTTTTGCGCGAAGAAGAGAACCTTATAAAATTAAAAGACGCGCTCGAGAGCGGACAGAGCGCGGACGGCATCGACTGCGGCGACCTGCCGCTGCTTTCGCAAAAGCCCGTGCTGTATGCCGCAAACGTAAACGAAGGCGAAACGGAAAACAATCCGCATGTCGAAAAAATTTTCGGGCACGCAAAAAAAAATAAATCGTCGGTTTTCGTTTCGTGCGCGAAGCTCGAAAGCGAGCTGCAGTCGCTTGACGACGAAGAGCGCGAATTATTTTTGCGCGAAATGGGTTTTTCGCAGACGGGCTTGGACAGATTGATAACGGCAGGCTACGAGCTGCTCGGCCTCATTAGCTTTTTGACCGCGGGCCCGAAGGAAGTGCGCGCCTGGACTATAAAGCGCGGCTGCAGGGCGCAGCAGGCGGCCGGAAAAATCCACAGCGATTTGGAGCGCGGCTTCATACGCGCGGAGGTTGTCGCGTACGACGACCTCGTACATTCCGGTACTTACGCCGCGGCAAAAGAGCGCGGCCTGGTCCGGTCGGAGGGCAAGGAGTACGTCGTAAAAGACGGCGACGTTATGCTCATCAGGTTTAACGTATAATAAAACGAGCCGCAAAAATTGCGGCCCGTTTTTTTTTTTTAATTCCCTGCAAAAAAATTTTGCAGCTTTTTTACATAAGAACCGCTTGCGGTTTTTTTACATTAAAACCGCTTGTGGTTTTTTACATTAAAACCGCATTTTGCACAATAAAATCTACTACGGCCTGGCACAGCACTATCTGCATTAAAAACGGCTTGCCGTAAATTTCTTCAAATGACGAATAGTCGGGAGAGCCCGCGTACATCAAAAAATAATTGATAAGATCCGTCTCCGAAACTTTGATGCCCGCGGCTTCCGCCACCGCCTGCACGACGAGGTAGTACGTCGAGTTGTCGACGTTGTGCTTCCTGTTGCGCTCGATAAATTCTTCGACGCCGCTTACCTCTTCGTAAGTGATTAAAAATTCTTCAAGCTCCATGCCGTAATATTCCGCGACATCGTTGTAATACCTAAGCATTGCCTGCTCCTGATACCACATGAGCTGGTCGGGTATCGAAATAACCTGCACGCCGTTTACAAAAAAAGATTCGACGTACGCCTGCACCGACAAATTGATAAGCGTGTCCCTAATTTCCGAACGCATGTGCGCCTCGGACGTCCAGCCGTAGTCCGCGTACAGGTTCTGCATTATAAACGCGTCGGTCAATTCGATTTGCGCGTCTTCTATTATGTAATTTATTTCCGTTATAAAAACGGCGTCCTTGCCGTTTAGTTCATCCACGCCGTAATTTTCGGGGAACGTCACGTTGACCATAACGGTAGTGCCCGGCATGTGCCCGATGAGCTGCTCCAAAAAGTCGTCGATGTACTGCGTGATCCCTATGGTCACATCCGCGCCCATGTTAAAAGTGCTGCCGCCGGAAAATTCTACGCCGCCGATGCTTCCAACATAATCGATGTTGACCTTGTCAAACATTTCGACGGGACGGTCTGTAATTGCCGCGTTTTCTGTAAACGACGACAAAATTTTGCTTACCTCATCCTGCACCTCGTAGTCTGTAACCGCGTGCACATCCGCCGGCACCGGGAACGCCCTGTAGTCGAACAGATTGACATAGTCGAGCGCGCGTACGTTTTCCCAAAAACCTTCCGCGTTTATTCCGCTGCTGTAATGAAAATCTCCGGAGAGCTTGCCGTCATCCTTTTTCGAGCAGCCGGCCGCCGCCGCTAAAATTACCGCGAGAAGCAGCGCTAAAAAAAATACCTTTTTGCTTGTCATGAATATCCCCCTTTATTTCGTCGCCCTGCTTCGCCTGTGCACTCCCGTCAGCGAAAATTCCACCCATTCCGCGACGTTTGTCGCGTGGTCCCCTATCCGCTCGAAGTATTTTGCGATCATCAGCAAATCGATTGCCTGGTCTCCCTTTTCCGCGTCCTCGTTTACCAAGTGTATAAGCTCGCGCTTTACCTGCCGGAAAATTTCGTCAACCGCGTCGTCCTGCTCCATAACCTGTTCGGCGAGCGCGAGGTCGCGGCGCGTGTACGCCTCTATGCTCTGCGAAACCATCTTCATGGTCATCTCCGCCATTTGCGGAATGTGCTCCAAATTTTTAATGTACGGCCCGCCCGCCAAAGCGATCGTAAATTCGGAAATGTCCGATGCGTGGTCGCCTATGCGCTCAAGATCCGTGATAATTTTTAATATCGACGAAACGAGCCGCAGGTCTCCCGCGACCGGCTGCTGCTGCAGCAGGAGCTTGAGGCACATGCCCTCGATTTCTTTTTCCATCCGGTCGATCTCGTCGTCCGAATCTATTATCCTTTGCGCAACCGCAACGTCCTGATCCAACAGGGCTTTTTTTGCTTCGGCGATCGCGTTTTCGGCAACGGCGCCCATCTCGATGAGTCTGTCGTTAAGCTGTATCAACTGGTCGTTATATCTGCTGCGCATCAACCGAACCTCCCCGTTATATAGTCGCTTGTCCGTTTGTGAACGGGATTTGAAAAAATTTCGGTGTTCGCGCCCTCTTCGATGAGGTCGCCCGAAAGCATGAACGCGGCGCGGTCCGATATGCGTACGGCTTGCTGCACATTGTGCGGCGCAATCACGATTGTGTAAAGCTCCTTGAGCTGGATCAAAGACTCTTCGATTTTTGCGGTCGAAATCGGATCAAGCCCAGAGCACGGCCGGTCGAGAAGAATAACCTCCGGCTTAAGCGCAAGCACTCTCGCAATGCAGAGCCGCTGCTGCTGCCCGCCGGACAAAGACTGCGCCGGCGTATTCAACCGATCCTTTACGTCGTCCCAAAGGGCGGCGGTCTGCAGCGACTCTTCAACGAGAGCGCGGATTTCCGCTTTGCCCTTTTTTAACAGCTTGGGCCCGAACGCCACGTTTTCGTACACGGACATCGGCAGCGGCGCGGGCACGTCAAAAACGATGCCGACTCGCCTTCGCAGCTCCGCGACGTTTACGTCGGCGTCGTTTATATTTTTTCCGTCCAGCAGGATGCTGCCCTCCATGCGCGCGCCGGGCACGATGTCGCTCAACCGGTTGACGGCGCGCAGCATTGTCGTGATCCCGCTCTTTGCCGGCCCGAGCAGCGAAAAAATTCCGTTCTTCGGAATATTCAAGTCGATGCCGTTGATCACCTGTTCGCGGCCGTAAAAAAATTTGAACGCTTCAATCTTTATTTTGTAATCCATTTGCTGCTGTCCGCGCCTTTCCGGGCCGTCTCTCTTACGCGCCTACCTGCCCTTTGCGATGAAGCGGTTGACGAGCATGTTGACCACGACGTTTATGAAAAAAATGAGTATCACGAGCAACGCGGCGGTGCCGAAGGCGTTCTCCATCGAAATGCCTTCGCTCGCCAAAATAAAAAAATGGACGGCCATCGTCCGCGAGGACGAAAACATCGACGAGGGCATGCGCAGCACAGATCCCGCAGTGTAAATTACGGCGGCGGTTTCGGCAATGCTGCGGCCTATGCTCAAGACTATGCCGTTAGCTATGCCGCGGAGCGCAGACGGGAACACGACCTTGTATATGGTTTGCCACTTGGACGCCCCGAGCGACATGCTCACCTCGCGGTATATGTTCGGCACGGTCTTTATCGCCTCTTCCGAAGTCCGTATTATCGTCGGAAGAATCATGAAGGCGAGGGTCAGGCCGCCGGACAGCACGCTGTACCCGAAGCCAAGGTAGATAACAAAAAAAATGAAGCCGAACAATCCGTAGACTATGGACGGTATGCCCGCAAGGGACTCCGCGCAAAAACGGATAATGCGCGTCACGATCGATTCTCTCGTGTACTCCGCCAAATAAAACGCGGTGCCGATCCCGAACGGCGCGGCTATTGCCACGGCTACAAGCGTAATAAGAACCGTGCCTACTATCGTAGATGAAATACCGCCCGACCGCCCCATGTTGCTCGGTATCTCTGTTAAAAAACCGATGCTCACAACCGGAAGGCCCTTGACCAAAATGTAAACAACGATAAAAAACAGCACGGCCATGACCGAAACCGCAGCCGACCATATCAATATTTTCGCTGCGCGCTCTTTTGAGCGCGCCTTTTTATTTTTCGCGTTTAGCCCCATCACTTTTTCCTTGTGATAAATTGCGCGGCGGCGTTAAGCAGCATGATAACCGCAAACAGCACTATGCCCGTGGCAAAAAGCGCCTGGCTTTGGGTTCCGCTCGCGTATCCCATTTCGATTCCGATGTTGGTGGTGAGCGTCCTTACCGGATCGAGAATCGACTGCGGCAAAGCGACCGCGTTCCCCAGCACCATGATAACCGCCATCGTCTCTCCTATCGCGCGGCCAATGCCGAGTATGACGGCGGCTACTATCCCGCTTTTTGCGGCGGGAAGAAGAACGGTTTTTATCGCCTGCCAGTGGTTTAAGCCGAGCGCCATCGCTCCCGCCTTATACTCCGGCGGCAGCGCGAGTATCGAAACCTCGGTGATGCTTATGACCGTCGGCAATATCATGATCGCCAAAATAACCGCGCCCGCCAAAATCGAAAGACCCGGCCCGCCGAGGTATTCGCGTATAAGCGGCACGATAAATATCAAACCCCAAAAACCGTACACAACGGACGGGATCCCCGCCAAAAGCTGTATGGCGGGCCTGAAAAAATTTCGGAGCGCAGCCGGCGCAAACTCCGTCATAAAAATGCTACAGCAAATGCCAATGGGCACGCCGAGCGCCGCGGCGCCGAGCGTAACCGTAACCGAGCCGACTATCATGGGGAATATCCCGTACTCGCCGCGGCCCGGCGCCCAAGTCATGCCGAACACGAAGTCAAAGAAGCCTACTTCGCCGATAATAGGCGCGCCGCGTGAAATGATAAATATCGTAATGAGCGCGAGCGCGGAAATAGACGACAGCGCCAAAATGAAAAAAACATATTTGCTCATGGGTTCATACCTTCGACCAAACCTTCAAGCGACAATATCCTTTGACCCTCGGGCGAAAGAGCGAAGTCGATAAAAATTTTCGCGTCGCCCTCCGGCGCGCCGTTGGTGATAAATAAAAACGGCCTGTACAGCGAATAGCTTTCGTCCGTTATGTTTTCGCGGCTGGCCGCGACCCCTCCGAGCGACGCCGCCTTGACCGTACGGTCGACGAGCCCCAGCGATATAAACCCGATCGAATTTTTGTCGTTAGAAACGAGCTGGCGGACCGCCCCGTTAGAAGCCTGCACAATCGCCCTGGGCGTAATAAATTTTCCGTCCATCACAAGCTCCTCAAACGCGGCCCGCGTCCCGGAACCCTCTTCGCGGGTTATCACATGTATGCGGGCGTCCTTGCCGCCCAAATCTTTCCAGTTTGTTATTTCTGCCGCATAAATCCCGCGCAGTTGTTCGATTGTGAAATTTTCTACGGGATTGTCCGGATGCAAAATTATCGCGAGGCCGTCGCGGGCAAACTCGACGTGCCACATCCATTTTTCGCTGTCTTTTAAAAGCCGCGAGCTCATGCCGATGTCCGCGACCGACGTATCCACCGCCATTATTCCCGCCGACGAGCCGCCGCCCTGTATGTCAACCAAAATGTCCGGCCTGATATGCGCGAACGCCTCCGCCAAAACTTCCGCGTACGGCTGCACGGATGTGGAGCCGGCTACGATTACCGCTTCGTGATGCTCCTTCGCGCATCCCGCGAAAATAACCGCAAGCGCTGTAAAAATTAACGGCAGTATTTTTTTCATGCGTTCAGCCAAACCTTCCGGTTATATAGTCTTCCGTGTATTTGTGTTTGGGGTTTGAAAAAAGGTCGATGGTGGGCGCGTACTCGAAAAGCGTGCCCGCCTTGTTCTCGCCGTCGCCGTCCGCGAGCATGATAAACGCCGCGTAGTCCGAAACGCGCAGCGCCTGCTCCATGTTGTGCGTGACTATCACGATTGTGTAAAGCTCCGCAAGCACATTCATGAGGTCTTCTATTTTCATGGTCGATTCCGGGTCGAGCGCGCTGCACGACTCGTCCATTAAAATCACGTCCGGCTCCACGGCGAGGGCGCGCGCAATGCAAAGCCGCTGCTGCTGCCCGAGCGACAAACCCTGCCCGGGTTTTTTCAAACCATCTTTCAATTCGTCCCACAACGCGACCTGACGCAAACTGCGCTCCACAATTTTATCCCATTCGTTTTTTGCCACCCCGTGGTTTTTCGGACCGATTGAAATATTTTCGTAAACGCTCGCGGGGAACACGTTGGGCTTTTGAAAAACCATGCCAACCCTTTTGCGCAGCTCCGTCACGTCCGACGTTTTATCGTACACATCTGAGCCGTCGATTGTCACGCTGCCCGTCACCTTTGCGCCGGGGATGAGGTCGTTCATGCGGTTGAACACGCGCAGCAGGGACGACTTGCCGCAGCCGGACGGCCCGATGATGGCGGTTATCTGTCTTGCGTAAATGTCCATCGAAACGTTTTTAAGCGCGTGAAAAGAACCGTAATGCAAATTCAAGCCGACCGTCGAAATTTTTGCGACCGCTTCCGGCATATTAAAAATAATCGTTGAGCAGCAACTGCTTTTTAACGAAAACCTTAGAAAGCGTTTCACGGTTGCCGCCGACCTTTATGTCTTTAATGTATTTTTCCGCCGTTGCAAAATCAAAGACGCCGAACACGAGCTGCGCGAGGGCCTCCTCCGTCACATCGACGTCGGGTTCCGCGCTTGAAATTGAAACGCGGGACTGCCCGCCGCCGAACTCTACCGAATAGGTTCCGCTGTTCCAGTCCGCGTATTTGTCCGTTACGCGCACGGTAAATTTTCCTTCGCCGCAGGGTGCGCGCATCATGCCGAGCGCGGCCTTCGCGTCCATTATGCGAGCCATGCCCAAACATTTGCGCTCCGACGAGATGTGGTAGAGATCCGTCCAAATGAGCTCGGGCAAAAACTCGGGGCTGCATTTGACATTCATGCAGATGCTTCCCGCGGCGCCCTCAAACATTCCCAAAAATTGAAGGATGCCCATCATGGCCTCGTGGTCTTCCCACGCGATGTATTCCACGAAAATTTTGTCGCCGTCCTTTTTATATTTGACCCACGACCTAATTTCGTCCGCTTCGTTTTTCCAATAATAAATGTGCACCGGGCTGAGGTGTTCTATTTCGAAAAAATTTTCGAAATGCACGGTGTCGTGGCAGAGCATGAGGTTGTGCCGCGACGCATGCGCCTCGTAAACCTTAGAAAGTTTATTTTTTATTTCTGTCTCGTCTTTTTTAAATTCGCATACGCTTCCCGCCGTTTCGATTTTGCGCGCCGCGCCGGTGGGCAGTGTGTACGTAAACGCAAAACCGCAGTTCGCGTAGCCAAACTGCTTGTAATACGCGTGCGAAAAAGGATAAAGATACGAAAGAACCGTGCCGCGCTCGCGGCAGTCGGCGAAAACATTTTGAAATATTTTTCTTATGAAGCCGGTGCGCCGTATCTCGGGAAGGCTCGCCACGCCGCCGACGCCCGCCATCGACGCCTTGTGCCCGTCGAGATACTGAAGGTACTGATATATGACCATGCCGCTCTGCACATTGCCCGCGCCGTCAACCGCCCCCCAATATTCGTCGCGGCTGTATTCGCCCTTCTCGATCCGTTCGCGGATGCTCTCTTCCGAGCTGCTCCCGCTGAACGCGATGTGCTGCAGCCGTTGAAACGAAATCATATCGTTGTTGTTAAGCCTCCGTACCGCCGCGTTGCACGCCATTAAAAACGCCTCCCAAAAAAAATTTTTACCCGTTAACGGCAACTCGCATTATACAAATTTTTTTTGTGTTGTGCTTGTAAATAAAAAATAAAAGTGTTTTACTTAAAACACTACAAATATTTCCAATAGTTAAATTTTGCACTAAATACTTATAGAAGCTGTATGAAAATCCTATTCTGTCATTCTGAGCGAAGCGAAGAATCATGATTTATATGGATTCTTCGGTCGCTTCGCTCCCTCAGAATGACATTTTTACACACTCAAAATAATTTTTTGGAGGCCTTCATGCTGCAATTGCAAAATATAGTCAAAACATATGTAATGGGCGACACGAAGGTCGAAGCGCTGAAGGGGATCGACGTAACGTTCCGCAAAAGCGAATTCGTAGCGGTGCTCGGGCCGTCGGGCTGCGGCAAAACGACGATGCTAAACCTCATCGGCGGGCTCGACCGCTACACGTCGGGCGACCTCACGATAAACGGCATATCGACAAAAGACTACAAGGACGTCGACTGGGACATCTACCGCAACAACTCGATAGGCTTCGTATTCCAAAGCTACAACCTCATTTCGCACCAGTCTGTGTTCACCAACATAGAGCTTGCGCTGACGCTCGCCGGCATCTCCCGCGCGGAACGCCACAAGCGCGTGACGGAAGTGCTCGAAAAAGTAGGGCTGTCCGATCAAATCCATAAAAAGCCGACGCAGATGTCCGGCGGTCAAATGCAGCGCGTGGCGATAGCGCGCGCGCTCGTAAACAACCCCGACATTTTGATGGCGGACGAACCCACCGGCGCGCTCGATTCCGAAACGAGCCTGCAGATCATGGAGCTCCTCAAAGAAATAGCGCGCGACAGGCTCGTGATAATGGTCACGCACAACGCGGCGCTCGCGCAAAGATATTCCACGCGCATCATTAATTTATTGGACGGGCTCGTGACCGCGGACTCGGATCCTTTCAATCCCGAAATCGAAAAGATAAAACCCAGCGGCAAGCGCAAAAAAATTTCCATGAACTTCAGCACCGCGCTTTCGCTCAGCTTTAAAAATCTGCTCACGAAAAAAACCCGCACGATACTCACATCGTTTGCGGGCAGCATAGGAATAATCGGGATCGCCCTGATCCTTTCGCTTTCGAGCGGGATGCAGAGCTATGTTGACAGCTTGGAGCGCGACACGCTCTCGACATATCCGCTCGAGCTTCAAAGCCAGACGATGAACCTCTCCGGAATGATGAGCATGATGATGGGCCAGAACAGCCGCGAAACCGTGCAGCGCGACCAGGACAGAGTGTATGCCAACAACATAATGGCGCGTATGGTCCAAAATTTTACCGCGCAGATAATCCAAAACGACCTCGGCCTGTTCAAACAGCACATAGAGAGCCCCGAGGGGTCTGTCCTTCGCAGTTACACAAATTCTATCAAGTACGGCTACGAAGTCGAGGTGTTCGTGTACAGCGGCGACACGGAAGACGGCGTCACGCAGATAAACCCGAGCAACATAATGGAACAGATAGGCGTCGCGGGCATGGGCGGCATGGGCGGTATGGGCGGCATGGGCATGGGCGGCAACCAGGTCGAAACTTGGTCCGAGATGCTCGACGCGCCGGATCTTCTTGCCGGGCAGTACGCGGTGGTCGCGGGACGCTGGCCCGAAGCCTTCAATGAAGTGGTTCTTGTGGTGAACCGCCGCAACGAAATAAACGACTTTGCGATGTATTCGCTGGGGCTGCTCGACAGGCGCGACCTTGAAGACCTCGCGCGTAAAATTTTCCGCGGCGAAGAAGTGTCCGTTTCCGAAACGGACGTGAGCTTTTCGTTCGACGAAATTTTTGCAATAGACTATAGATTAGTGCTTGCCACAGATTTTTACGTTAAAGAAGGCGGCCACTGGGTGGACAAGAGCGGCGACCGCGCACATATGGAAGCGGTAATTGAGGCCGCGCCGAACATAAAGGTCGTGGGCATCATCCGCCCTACCGAACGCGCAGCCGCCACAAGCATACAGGGCGAGATCGGATATACCGCGGCTTTAACCGAATATGTGATGGACGCGATACTCGAATCCGAAATTGCGCGCGAACAGCTCGCGCACCCGGAAATAAATGTATTTACCGGCATTTCATTTGACGTTGACGAATATTTGGAATCTGTAACGATGGACGACGTTTACGCCGCAATCGACGAGCTGCCGGAAGAACAGCGGCAGCAGACGCTTATGATGCTTCAAATGATGAGCGAGGAAGAAATACTCGCCAACTTTGTGCGTCAGGTAAGGCAGGAGGCGGACGGCCGCGCTACTTTGGACGAAAATAAATTCATATTGAACATCGTGGACAAAAACAACCCGCACTCGATCCAGCTTTACCCTAAAGACTTCGAATCCAAAAACCGCATAGAAGAATTTATTACCGCCTACAACGATGTCCAGCGGCAAAACGACCGCGAAGAAAACGTTATCCACTACATAGACATCGTCGGGATCATGACCGCTTCTATCTCGTCGATAATTGACATCACATCGTATGTGCTCATCGCATTCGTGGCGATATCCCTTCTTGTCTCCAGCATTATGATCGCAATCATAACCTACATATCCGTACTCGAACGCACGAAGGAGATCGGCATCCTGCGCAGCATCGGCGCGTCAAAGCGCGACGTGACCCGTGTGTTCAACGCCGAAACGGTTATCGAGGGCTTCGTCGCGGGCACGATGGGCATATTGGTAACGCTGCTGCTTAACATCCCGATAAACGCGATAATAAAACATTTCACCGAAATCCCGAACATCTCGTCCCTTCCGCTTTACGGCGCAGTGGGTTTGATAATAATCAGCGTTATCTTAACAGTGTTCGCGGGGCTTGTGCCTTCGCGCATGGCCGCTAAGCGCGACCCGGTCGTGGCTTTGCGCACGGAGTAAAGCATCGAATAATAACACGCCCCTCTTCATGTGCTTTAAGCTCATGCAAGAGGGGCGTTTTTATTTTAAAAGCAAGCGAAAAAAAATTCGTTTGCGGAAAATTTTTTATCGGCTACATTAATTTTACATATGGGAACCTTTAAAAACACCGCTTCGTCCAATTTTCGTCTCAACCGGGTTTATAGAAGTTCCCATAATTAAAAATGTAAATTACATAACGCTTGACGACAAAATACAACTGATAAGCGCGACAGAACAAAGCGGAACTTTTTTTAAAGACAATCCGCCGCCTGTTTTCGTGGACGAAGTGCAGCACGCGCCGAATTTGTTTCCGCAGATTAAAATAATTTTAGACGAAAGCAAAAAAAAGGGGCAATTCTTTTTATCGGGCTTACAACAGTTCCACATGATGAAAAACGTAAGCGAATCCCTTGCGGGACGCCTCGGCATTATAAATTTAACGGGGCTTTCTTTGCGCGAGATGCACGGGACTGCGTTTGACGAGCCGTTTTTGCCCACGGACGAATATTTGTTTTCCCGGCAAAAAAATAAAACGGACGCGTCTTATACCGACATATGAAAAATAATACACCGCGGGTTTTTTCCAAAGCTTTGCTCAAACCCGGACTTTGACTGGCAGATGTTTTATGCGGCGTATGTCGCGCTGTATATCGAACGCGACGTCCGTGATCTGGCGCAGGTGGGGGACGAGATAAAATTTACGGTGTTTATGACTGCGGCCGCAAGCCGCACGGGTCAACTGCTCAATTTGGCTTCTTTGGCTCGTGACGCGGGTATAAGCCAACCCACTGCGGAAAGATGGCTTTCTGTTTTAACGGCGTCCGGATTGGCGGTGCTGCTGCGTCCCTTTTTCAACAACATAACAAAGCGGGCCGTTAAAACGCCGAAGCTTTATTTTATGGACACAGGTCTTGCGGCCTACCTGACGCGCTGGAACAATGCGGACGTTTTAAAAACGGCGCGATGGCAGGGGCTTTTTTTGAAACCTTCGTTGTGGGTGAAATAATTAAGAGCTATGCAAATAAAGGCATATTAAATGCTCCCGTTTATTTTTGCCGCAACAAAGACGGCTGCGAAATCGATTTATTGATTGAAGACGGCGGAGT
>Ga0123353_10008354_pt1 | contig 14129 bp, 7 predicted proteins | sample TergutLab28metaG_3_FD_92763 | JGI IMG/M metagenome (GOLD analysis project Ga0123353, IMG submission 92763) | Labiotermes labralis P3 segment gut microbial communities from Petit-Saut dam, French Guiana - Lab288 P3 | ecosystem: Host-associated > Arthropoda: Insects > Digestive system > Gut ... | reverse complement strand
GGATCATCAGATCGATTGTCAATCCCATTCGCACGGCAACGGCGGGGACCAAATACATTGCTGAAACGGGGGATATGACCTTCGAAATGCCGCCGGAATTTCTTGTAAGAAAAGACGAAGTCGGGGACCTGGTTCGTAGCATCAACTTGATGTTGGGGGAGTTCCACGATGTCGCGACAATGGCAAGGGAACTGGCAGAAGGGGACTGGAGAAACGTCGTCAGAACACGCGGCGACTCGGATTCGATGAATAGGGATTTGAATTCCATGCTTGATCAAGTTAACCGCACATTACATGAAATTGGCGATAATGTCAAACAGGTGGCGACCGGTTCCGGTGAAGTTTCGTCTGCTGCTCAAAGCCTCGCTAACGGAGCCCAAGAAGCGGCGGCAAGCCTCGAAGAGATCACTGCCTCAATGAGCGAAATCAGCAGTCAGACGAAGCAAAACGCCAACAGTGCGGGACAAGCTCGCGACTTAGCCATGAAGGCAAGCAAAGCAGCAACCGAAGGACAAGGGTCCATGCAACAAATGACCGAAGCCATGGGGCGGATCACGCAAAACTCCGATGAGATTCAGCGAGTGATCAAGGTCATTGATGACATTGCGTTCCAGACGAATCTGTTGGCACTGAACGCCGCTGTGGAAGCAGCGCGTGCCGGACAGCATGGCAAAGGTTTTGCCGTCGTTGCCGAGGAGGTTCGCAATCTTGCCGCCCGAAGTGCAAAGGCGGCAAAGGAGACATCGGAATTGATTGCCAAAAGCGGACACGAAATCGAGAAAGGCGGACAGGTGGCATCTCGTACCGCCGAAGTTCTCAACACGATTGTCGAACAGATCAAGCAGACGACCGACCTCGTAGCCGGCATTGCCGTCGCCAGTAATGAACAAGCACAGGGAGTCAACCAAATTACCGCCGGTTTGCAGCAGATTGATGCCGTAACACAACAGAATACGGCTTCTGCGGAGGAGTCAGCGAGTGCTGCCAACGAAATGTCCAGTATGGCAACGAACCTACAAAAACTGGTTGCACAGTTCAAGTTGCGATAAACGTATGAGACCCAACACCGGATCAACCGGCGGGCTCACGCCCGCCGCTCTACGTTGTTGTGCTCCGGTTGGCGGTTTATGCAACATGTGTGAGTTTGTATTATTGTCCCTTTATTTTGTTTGCTATCAACGCTATAATCCCTTCAACTGCGGATTTGCGTGTTGCCCTTAATGCCTCCTCTTAAAAACATTCGTATCGTCGTTGCGATTCTATTTTTTCTTGCCCTATCGGCTCTTTTCCTTGATTTTTCCGAAATCGTGCCTCGTCAGTGGCATGCCCTTGCACATCTCCAACTGACTCCCGCTCTGCTGGGACACATTGCAATCGTTCTTGTCCTTTGGTTCGGTGTAACTCTTCTGTTCGGACGAATTTACTGCTCCACCGTTTGTCCCTTCGGTGTTTTACAGGACCTTTTGATCCGAATCGCAAAATGGGTGCGCGGTAAAAAATTCGAATTTCAATTTCGCCCCGAAATGAAGTGGACACGGTACACATTTTTGGGACTATTCATTGTCGGACTCGCCTGTTTGCCGGTTCTCATTGCACTGCTTGATCCATACAGTCATTTCGGTCGAGTCATGACGTGGATGTTCCGCCCACTTCTTATTGCCGGCAACAACGTGTTGGCAGGTAATCTTGGAGGACAATTTCATTTTGTCCCTAATTACATCAGCGGCATTGCCTTTTTGATTACCGTTTCCGTATTTCTTTTCGTGGCAACATTAGCAATGTTCGCGGGTCGGCGGTATTGCAACACGATTTGTCCCATTGGTACATTACTCGGAATCATCGCAAGATATTCCGTCGTTCGGATTCGTATCAAAGAAAACTGCCGGTCATGCAGATTCTGCGAAAGAAAGTGTAAAGGGGAATGTATCGACGGTAGTGCGAAAACCATCGATTCCTCACGTTGCGTTGCCTGTTTCAACTGCCTTTCAGCCTGCAAATTGAACGCTATCGGTTACGACTTGAAACGTACCAAACTGCCGCCGAACCGGGCAGCAAAGTCTGCTCCGTCCACCGCCAAAACGGGTCAAATGTCAAGACGTTCTCTCTTGTCGTGGTCAGTGATTGCGTTTCTCCTGCCTTCGTCGGTCCGAGCGGAATTGAATGAAAAGCGACCAAGAGAAAAAGCAGGGGAAATTGTTGTGCCGTTGCCACGAGGACAAAGCGTCATCGGTTATACCATGAACGATCCCATTTTGCCTCCCGGTGCCGGAAATATGCACCGTTATCGAAAACATTGTTCCGCTTGCCATCTTTGCATAACGAAATGTCCGACAAACGTCTTGGCTCCCTCCGTAACAGAGTTAGGCTTAGCAGGTTTTTTACAGCCGATTATGAAATTCACTCATGGTTTTTGCAACTATGACTGTACGATCTGTGCTGAAGTTTGTCCCTCCCATGCGTTACGTGTACGCTCCAAAGAGCATAAACATCGAATTCAAGTCGGCGAGGCTGTTTTTTTGAAGGTAAATTGTGTCGTTCAGACACAAGGAACAGCCTGCGGAGCATGTGCGGAACATTGTCCGACGGGAGCGATCAAGATGGTGCCGTTCGGCAAGCCCGGAAGTTTGCTGACATTGCCGGAAGTTGAAACGGAACTTTGTATCGGCTGTGGTGCTTGTGAATACATTTGTCCGGTAACTCCCTATCGGGCAATTTATGTCAAAGGCTTGGCGAAACAAGGAGAGGCAAAACCCGCCTACGATCCGAATGAAAAACAACAGGAAGTCAAACTCGAAGACTTCGGTTTTTAGCCCACGCCTGTACGGGGTGATATTTTTTGAATTGGGTTCAATCGAGAAATTGCATTATTGTTCCACTGGTGTATAATAAGCCGGTCAATGAATTGTTCCCAAAACTATGTCCGGAGCCAGTCCGAATCAAAATCGTGGTGTTGACCGTATGTTGGTCCGCCTTGAACACCTCGACAAACTGCTCAATCTTGCCGGTGAAGTCATCATCACCAGTTCGACATTGCACGAACTTCAGCGGGATATGAACGATGCCGTTACCAATCACCGTCCCATGACCGAAGGGGACCTGCAAATCATCAAAGCCACCGATGAGTCTTCTGCCCGCATCTCCCAAGACTTGCACGATCTCGTCATGGCAATCCGTATGGTTGAAATCGGCGAAACCTTCAAACTGTTCCGTCGTCCGGTACGAGACCTTGCCCGAAACCTCAAAAAAGACATCGAACTCAAATTTGAAGGGGATAAAGTCCTCGTTGATAAAGCCCTCGCCGAACGGCTTGTCGAACCGGTGCTGCACATGCTCCGAAATTCTGCCGATCATGGTCTCGAAACTCCCATTGAACGGCTTCATGAAGATAAAAGCGAGACGGGCATCATCCTTCTCAAAGCCGTCGAGCATGAACATGAGACGGAAATCATTGTTTCCGATGACGGACGCGGGATCGACGAACACAGAATTTTCGACCATGCCCGAAGACTCGGCATTCTTCATCCCGGCGAACAACCGGATTTGTTACGTACCCTTTGTGCTTCGGGATTTTCGACCAAGGAGAAGGCGACCGACACTTCGGGACGCGGAGTCGGACTCGATCTGGTCAGTACGATGGTCGCCGAATTCAACGGTACAATCGAACTGGAAAATACGCCGAAACATGGATGTACATTCCGACTTCGCATTCCGAAATTGAAGGCGGTCAACATCATTGACGCTCTCATTGTTCGCTGTAATGAAACACTTTACGCTCTGTCCATTGACCAGGTTGTCAGTCTGCAAGGTCTCACACCGGATCAGATTCAAGCCTCGATGGATCGTGAGCGTTTTATTAAATATCTTGGTACGCCGTTGCCTTTGTTCGATCTCTCCGCATTGCTGGGAAGCGAATCGGCGCGTTTAGACAATCCCGAAATTGTGCCCATCGTCATCATTGAGGGGAAAAAGGAAAGAATTGCCTGTATCGTTTCGGAATTTCTTGCTCCGTCCAAGTTGGTCAATGTTCCGCTTGCCACCGACATGTTCAATAGGGACGTGGTCGGAATTGCCGGTACATGCATCATCAGCGGCGGACGAGTCGGCATGACGGTGGACATCAACACGACCGTAGCCAAAGCGGTCGGCGAACCGATCAGCGTGGATGAAGGGCACGACGATGCGGCATCGTTTAGTGAGCCTGTTCCCGACACGACCTTCGACAGTTCTATTCCTGATTCGACTGCAACCCGACACACACAGGAAGAACTGATTGCCAAATCGAAACTCTCTGCACAGCGGGACAGAATTGCGACCCGAATGGAGGAAACGAGTCAGAAAGACCTGACCAATACCGACATCTCGGATTTGCTGACGGAGTTGTCCCGCGGTTTGATGGAATTGCAGGATGTACTGCTGTCGTTGGAAAATGACAAAGAGCAAGGGTTAATGAAGGAAGCATTCCGGCGGCTTCATGCGGCAAAGGGTAATTTCACGATGCTGGGCGTTACCGCTTCGGCAAATCTGGCGCACCAACTGGAAACATTGCTCGATCACGTCCGAAAAGAGCAAATCGAGATGTCGCAGGAATTGATGGACACGATGCTCGACGGAGTGAGCGAACTGAATCTGGCAACGAAAACGTTGCCGCAATCAATGCCGGGCGATAACGAAGCATTGCTGGAACGAATTGACGCAGCAATGCGGGTCTTGGGTAAAGATGAGCCGATTACCGATCCCGATCAATTATTGGGAACGACGTTTACGTTGGTGCCGACGGTGGAATTACAGTTACTTGGAGCCTTGAAACAGGGGGAACAAGCATACGAGACATTCATTCGGTTCAAGCCGGGTCGGCAGGCGGAGTTTTTGGTCGCGTATCTTACGTTGCGGAAACTATGTTATCACGGAACGATATTGGCAACGTTACCGAGTATGGGGGATATTGAAGGCGGGCATTGTGGAACGGCAATCAAAGTGCTTTGGTCATCGCCACTAAAGTCGGACGAATTGAAGTCGGCGATTGACCGTTGGGCTCCGCTCTTTAACATTGCGGAACACCAAAGTATGCCCACAACGGTCTTCCGATACGATGTCAATGCGGAAATGTAAGAAGGCACAACGAACAGGTGCCGTCATTGTGTTGCGCTCCATTCCGACTCTTGAAATAGAGCAACTGACTTACAGTACGTCAGGCGGTGAAACTCCTTTGACTTTCAAAATTTGGTCGATCAAATCCCGAACGGCACCGTATCCACCGGGACGCTGTGTAATGTACTCGGCGGCGTTTTTCAATTCTTGGGGAGCATGCGGAACCGTTACGCCGAGACCGACGGCACGGATTGCAGGCAAGTCGGGATAATCGTCGCCAATGTAAGCGATTTCTTCAACGGATAAGTTCCGCTCGGCAGCGATTTCAATAACCGCTTCCCATTTGGCAAACGTTCCAGTGCGAACGATTTCAATGCCGAGGTTCCGTGCCCGATGAAAGATACAGGGACAGTCCCGACCCGTAATGAGTCCCACAGTGTAACCGGCTTGCTGCCACATTCGGATTCCATAGCCGTCAAGAGTGCTGAACCGCTTCGATTCGTTCCCTTCGTGGTCAATTTCAATGGTTCCGTCCGTCATGACACCATCCACGTCGGAAAGGATCAACTTGATTGGAGCGGCACGTTTTTCCAGAGACATATTCATTCGTCGAGTAATTGCCTGCAAAGGATACCATTCATGCCCGACCATTTCAAGAGGCGCACAGTAATTCTTGCGAAAGGTTAACGGCGGAAGATAGGCTGCCGGACATTCATCCATCAATTTCATACACTCCCCAATTCTGGATGTCCAACGTTCGTGAGGATAACCTGATTTGCTGGCTCCGACAATGCATGGGGCACGATTTGAAAAATAATCGATTTGGTTCTTGCTTTTACCTCGAAAGAGTTGTAGAATACGCCCGAGGCGTTTTTGGGGTATGGGGCAATGCCCGACTTGAAGGGAGTTACGTAATAATGAAACTTGTCTGGAAGTTGACTATCCCTCAAATATGTGTTGTTGTCTGCTTTGGGTTGATCAGTTACGTCGTGATCAATTCTTCCTTTAACAGCATGCGGACACAATACGTTAGAGATGTCATTGAAAACCGCCTTCGCCTTATCGCCAAGGAAATCGAAATCGGTTCGCAGAAAGCCGTGAGCGAGACTTCCGTGTTCGTGTCTCTGCCGACTACGATACAGGCTTACGAGATTGCGCTCAGCGGCAACGTGGACGATCCCCGTTCTCCCGAATCCCAGGCGGCACGCGATTTTCTGCGTAAAGAGTTTGCCCCAATGCTGGACAGTTACAGCAACTTGATGGGCAAAAAACTCGAGTTACATTTCCACCTACCCAATGGGCGCAGTCTGGTGCGTCTCTGGCGCGACTATAATACCAGGGTTGACGGCGAATGGATCGATATTTCCGATGACATTAGTTCTTTCCGCCCCACTGTCGTCAATACAAACATGACCGGCGAGGTCTCCAAGGGTTTAGAGCCCGGTAGCGGCGGTTTCGCCATCCGGGGGGTGGTGCCTGTCATTGCGCCGGACGGAAGGCAACTCGGGTCGGCAGAAACTCTCCAGCAATTCGCTCCCATCATGGAACTCGCAACGGAGGAAGGAAAGATTTTCATTGCTCTGTATGCAAATAATGAACTACTGGACTTTTCCGTAGAACTACAGGACCAAGAAAGATACCCGCCCATAGGGGATTTTGTGAGAGTCATTGAAGCAAAGGATGACTCGGTCGAATCTCATATCAGCGCAGAGTTGTTGTCCAAGGGAAAAGGGGGCATCTTCTTTGAAAACCATGGTTCCAGAGTTCTGGCATCATGTCCTCTGACCGATTACCAGGGAAAGCAGGTCGGGGTCATCGTCTGCGCAATGAACACGACGGCTATCTCCGCGCTTGTAAACACCGCTGCATTCGTCTTGGCACTCATGTTGGCGGGTATGGCTGTTGTGCCCACCTTTGCGCTTTTGATACAGTTGCGCATGCTGGTTTCACGTCCGTTGGGCATGGTCAGGTCAATGATACAGGACCTTGCCGAAGATCGAGTCAATCTCAGCAAACCGAACCTCTCTCATCAAAAAGACGAAATCGGCGAATTTGCCCGATGGGTTTACACACTGACCATCAAACTGGACGGTATTTTGAGAGAACGCCGTGCGATGGCTCATTGGTATAAATCCATTCTGGATGCCACACCTTGTTCCATTTCGGTTACTGACGCGAACATGAAGTGGACATTTGTCAATAAAGCCGTCGAGGTTTTTCTGGGGACAACGCTTGAAGACATGATCGGCAAGCCCTGTAGCAATTGGAATACCCACATTTGTAATACTCGCGATTGCGGCATTGCCCGGGCGAGACGGGGGTTGAAACGTACCTATTTTACACTGAATGGGCGTTCCCTTCAGGCTGATGTCGAGATATTGAAGGATATCAATGGTAAAGTTGCGGGCTTCATCGAGGTCGTGCAGGATATTACGGACCTGGAGGAACTACATAAAAAACAGGCAGAAACAGAAGCCGCAAGCCAAGCGAAAACCTCCTTTTTGGCAAATATGAGCCACGAGATTCGGACGCCAATGAACGCGATCTTGGGGGTTACTGAAATTCAACTTCTCAACGAATCGCTTGATCCCGGCGTAAGAGAAGCACTGGAAAAGATTTACGCTTCAGGCGACATGCTGCTCGGCATCATCAACGATATTCTCGACTTTTCCAAAATCGAGGCGGGTAAGCAGGAACTGGTGATCGCCCCTTATCAAATCGCCAGTCTCATCAATGATACCGCACAGTTGAACATGATGCGCATTGGCAGCAAACCGATTGAATTTGAACTCTGCGTCTCTGAGGATATGCCTGCGGATATGCTGGGAGATGAACTGCGGGTCAAGCAGGTATTGAACAATTTGCTTTCCAATGCGTTCAAATATACAGAGGAAGGCAAAGTCAATCTGTCAGTGAGGACAGAAACACTCGCAGACAATGAGGATGTGGTGATACTGGTCATCTGTATCAGTGATACTGGGCAGGGAATGACCAAGGAACAGGTCGAAAAACTGTTCGACGCATATACCCGATTCAACATGGACGTTAACCGAGCCACGGAAGGCACCGGACTCGGCATGAGTATTACGAACAGCCTCATACGCCTGATGAACGGCGAGATTTTCATCGAAAGCGAGCCGGGGAAAGGCTCCGCGTTTACCATACGTCTGCCGCAAGGTAAGTGTGGGACCGAGGTACTGGGCAAGGAAATGGCAGAAAACCTTCGGCAGTTCCGCACAAATAGTAGAGCGCAGATGAAACGAGTGCAGATCACCCGTGAACCGCTACCCTACGGCAGTGTTTTGATTGTCGACGACGTTGAAACGAATATCTATGTTGCCACAGGGCTTTTGTCGGCATACGAATTGAAGATTGACTCGGCGAACAGCGGATTTGTAGCGATTGACAAAGTCAAGGCAGGAAAGCAATACGACATTATCTTTATGGATCACATGATGCCGAAAATGGATGGCGTTGAGGCGACGAAAGTGATACGGAACCTGGGATACGCACGTCCCATTGTCGCATTGACCGCAAATGCTGTGTCGGGACAGGCGGACATGTTTCTTAAAAACGGTTTCGACGATTTTGTTTCAAAACCAATCGACATCCGCCAACTGAACACCGTATTGAATAAGTGGATACGCGATAAACAGTCTTCTGAAGTTGCCCATGGGGTCAAAGAAGCGGCTCGAAACGAAGACCAGCCTTCTGAAAACCCACCGCAACCAGCCATTGATCCAAAATTAGTCAAATTTTTTGTACAGGACGCTTCAAAGGCTCTCGCAATACTGGAGGTTATCGTTGCCAAAAATGATTATAGCAACGAAGAAGATATGCGTGACTATATCGTCAATGTACATGGGATGAAAAGCGTGCTCGCCGCTATGGGAAGAATGGATTTTTCTGCCACGGCGGAAAAATTGGAAATTGCTGCGCGGGAAGGCAAACTTGAGATCATCACTTCGGAGACTTCCGCTTTTGTCAATGCATTGCGAGTCTTTGTGAAGGAACTCTCACCTCAAGAAGATTAATCGTAAGATTGCGAGATTGCTTCGACGTGACACTTGCATTGCCGATAGTATCGGATAAAATGCAGTTACGTTAACCGTTCAACAAGGAGAATACTTGGTGTCATTCCATTGGAAGAAATGGACGTTATCATCGACCCGATTGACCAAAAACTGAAAGTTCATCCAGACAGACCGCACACGGCGCAAATGAAAGTTAAATGAAAAGTAATGGAACCAGAACAACCCCCTATACCGCCGGTAGTGCGACGACAGAATCCAAAATGGGTGGGACTGATCATGGCAATTTTTCTACCCGGCTCGGCACATTTTCTTGCTGGACAACGCTGGACGGGTGCGTTGCTCCTTTTTGCTGTGAGTTGTTTCTTGTTTCTGCCGTGGTTTCTCTCAAGCGTTCCCGGCATGGGATTCTTTTATGTAGCGATAGGGCTTTTCGCGTACTGGGCTCTTTTTTACGTTGGTGTGCTGATTTCATCGTGGCGACCCACACGGCGATTTGGTTGTTTGGGTTGGCTCCTTTTCATTGGAGCCGCCCTACTTCTAAACAATATCTTCCACTATGCAGTTCTCCAACCGGGTGTCTTGTTCATGAAAACCTATGTTGTCGAGTTCTTTGCTCTGAACGGCGCAGCCATGAAACCAACACTGATTGCACCGTCGGAGCACGCTCTCGAAGTTATGCAACGTGACAAAATAATCGCCAACAAATGGATTTATCGCATAAGCGATCCCCAGCGAGGCGATATTGCGATATTCAACGTGACCAATTTCCGCGATGGTTCACAGACAAACATGATAATGCGTATCGTCGGCTTGCCTGGTGAAACAGTTGACATTGAATCCCCCTACGTTCTCATCAACGGCGAACGATTGACCGAACCGCCGATTTTCGCAAAGATTGCCTCCCGGCAAGACAGTTTCGATGGATATTACACTGTTCAAGATTTGGAGTGGGGCGACGAGAGCAGCAGTGTGTCATTGCCGCTTACACTTGGTCCCGATGAGTATTTCGTTTTGGGAGACAACTCAGCATGGAGTAATGACAGTCGTTTCCGGGGACCGGTACGCAGACAAGACATTACCGGTAAAACCATACGCATCTATTATCCGTTCGACCGTGTGCGGGAAATTGAATGAGCGCAATCCGGTCGCTTCATTGCACTGCGCTTCCGGCTTGCATCGACCGCCGGGCTTGCGCCCCCCGCTCTTGCGCTCGCCCTATCGTTTGTTATAATGAATGCCACATTTACCATCGAACGCACGCAATGCCGAATTACTTTACCGACAACCACGACATTCAATTCTTGCTGGACTATTTCGATCTGCACGAGATCGCCGCCATTCAGGAACGCGAAACGCCCAATGGCAATGCAGATTATCTGCCCAAAGACCTCGACGATGCCATCGACAACTACCGAAAAGTGCTCGAAATCGTCGGCGAAATCGCTGCCGAAACACTCGCGCCCAATGCCAACCAAGTCGATGCCGAAGGAAATACACATAACGTCGAAGAAGGCACAGTAACGCTCCATCCGCTCGTTCGGAATAACCTCGAAAAACTCACGCAAGCCGATATGATGGGTTTTACTCTGCCGCGAAAGTATGGTGGGCTAAATTGTCCTATCTTGATCTACACGATGGCGACAGAAATCATCGCTCGCGGCGATTGTTCGTTTATGAACCTCTTCGGCTTGCAAGGAATTGCCGACACGATTTATGCTTTCGCTTCCGACGAAATCAAAGATGAATATCTGCCGAAATTTGCGTCCGGCGAAGTTACCGGAGCGATGGTGCTCACCGAACCCGATGCGGGAAGCGATCTGCAAGCCGTGCGGCTACGTGCCGATCAACTGCCCGACGGGTCTTGGGTGCTTAATGGCGTAAAACGTTTTATCACCAATGGTTGCGGCGAAGTTCTTTTGGTGCTTGCTCGAAGCGAACACGAAATTAAAGACGGTCGCGGATTGAGTCTTTACATCTGTGAACGGTCGCCAGCAGTCAAAGTCCGATGTCTCGAAAAGAAGTTAGGGATTCACGGCAGCCCGACGTGCGAATTGGTCTTCGAGAACACACCGGCAAGGCTTATCGGCGAGCGGCAACGCGGATTGATTACTTATGTTCTTGCCTTGATGAATGGTGCGCGGCTTGGCATTGCGTCGCAATCGCTGGGGCTTGCCGAAGCAGCATATCGACTTGCCCGGTCTTACGCACATAGACGGGAACAGTTCGGCGCACCGATTGAACGCCTCGCTCCTGTCGCCGAACTGGTCGTCAATATGCAGGTCAAAATCGAAGCGATGCGGGCACTAACTTACGAAACGGCAAGGGTTTGCGATCTTGAAAATAATACCAATCGACTACTGGAACGCAATCCTGATGCTCTGACCGATGCGGAAAAGAAGGAGTTCAAGCAGACCAGCCGGACGTACAAGCGGCTCAATGCGATGCTTACGCCGATGAGCAAGTATTACGGGGCGGAAGGTTGTATTTCGGTGGCGACGGACACGATTCAAGTGCTCGGCGGCAGCGGTTACATCAAGGACTATCCGGCGGAGCGGTATCTTCGGGATGCTCGTATCACTTCGTTGTACGAAGGAACGAGTCAGTTGCAGGTCGTTGCCGCCATCGGTGGAATCAAGAGCGGTGTCTTTGCGACTTATGTCGAGTCATTCGAGAAGAAGACGTACAGTGATGCCAAGTTAGAGGAACTCAAATCGGTATTGATAAAGGATCGTGTGGAGTTAACATCGGCAATCGAATTTGCAAAGACGCAGAGCGGAGCATACGTCGATTTGATTGCTCGCCAGTTAGTCGATTCGGCAATCGCGATTCTCATTGGACATTATTTCCTGGGGCAGGCAGAGAAGAATGACCGTAAGAAAAAGGTAGCGGAGTTGTACATTACCAATAATACGCCGGTGATTGCCATGAATTGTGCGAAGGTCAAGCAGGGCAGTATGTTGGTGCTAACGGATTACGAATTGCTGGCAGGAGCAGTGCCGGCGGTGTAAATGGAAGCCGGGAGCGCAACAACGAGGAGCGAACGGATTTTACCGCCAAGCATCAACGCCTTAACAACAAGTTTTCGACAATCCATTTGATAATACCAAAGAACACCTTGAAACAACCTATCATAAACTTCAAGGGATTAAAATCGTACTGGTCCCAATCGTCATCACGTTTTGACATAACTGCTTTCTTCGGTAAAGTAATGTGCCGCTATCTTAATTGTATTTCGCCACCTCGGACAAAATTCGCCGACGCTCCTGTACGTTCGATTCGGAAACACGCTTTGCTTCCGTGTTCTTTGGCATGTAGTACGCAAAGAGATACGCAAGCCACAGTACGATTCCAAGCCCATAAATGAGTGTCAAAACACCCCAGACTCCGATATGGATTGGGAAAAGGGATGGGTAATAGGGCGTAGGCAATCCAAAGTAAGCATTCTCAAGTTTCTTGATTTCGCTGAGATTTGGAAGGTCAATCTCTCGCGAAAAGGTCAGTTTCACGTAGTGTTCCGTGCGTCTCACCGAGTAAAGGTCGTCATCCAGCCATCCGCCTTTCTCAATACCTTGGCTCACTGTCTTGACATCTTGGCTGTTCGTGAGCGACCAGTGAAACTTTTCGTGTACTTCAACAACCTCGCGTTCAGCGGCAGGATGACATGTGAGGGTTTTGCTTTCCGTTCGTGCCATAAAATATCTCCGGGGGTTAAGGGTGAAAATGTGTGCCGAGCCCACCAACAAGACCATCCTGCTCAAGACAGGAGCGGTGCGTTCAAAAGATGGTTCTCTTCACACCGACCAAAGTGCTGCGCCAATTGCGTGCGCCGAAGATATACCACTACACATGCGCAGACGCTCCCTTTCGGAAGCACGCCACTTTTCATGTGTATTGGTCATCTTCACTCGGCATAGCCGCTGGTCTGTGAAGCCAACCAACCCGTCTTACGACGGCTTTTGAATTGCTGACGAACTCTAATTCGATTTGTCCGGTTACACCGGACTATAACCACAGTGATTCTAGCACACTTTTTGGAAAGTGCAATAGCCCATCCGGTCGTACCATTTCGTTACGCTTCCGGCTTGTATTAACAACCGTCAGCAATTTTCCTGACACTTCTCGCCGTCCCATATGCTACACTGCGAGCGAAAGTTGAAATTCGGAAACGAGATGGCATGGACCGGGGACAGCTCCCAGTGAAATGCTAGGCATCGGGTCAGGTTTTGAGCGTTGTACCTCCGATGTTCTGAAAACAATATCATGAGCACGGCGATCAGCCCAGAGCCGTACTGTTTGTGGTACAGTGTCCAACCATAAATCCGTTACCTTTGATTGACTTACGTCAATGTGTCCGAGTAGAAACGCAAGATAACGGAGGCAAAGAATTCTGCTCAACTTCGTGCCATTTCAGTTTTCGTTTTCAATTTTCATTTTCTTTTCAATACAATAACAGGCACTCGAACAACGGACGTTTCCGGCGCACCAGTCGGCTGTCGCCGACCAACCGCCCGGCGGTCAGCGGCTATCTTTTGAGCGTTCCACAAAGTCGCACTTTTGTCTCAAGTTTTTCCTTGATTTGACCGATGCAACGTACAACATGTTACGGTCGCAGGGATGACCGTGTTTTGTCGCTTGTTTCCATGAGATCAAAAGGAATCGTGAACGTTTGTCTGCTCGCGTTGCCCTGCATTTTGTTGAGCGGCTGTTTGAGTTTGCAATTAGGTGGCAGAACGCATAATTGCAGTGGTTCGGTGGAAATGATGGCGGCGAATGCACGAATTGCCCAACTGGAAAACCGAATCAACGCATTGGAACACTACGCAGGTATCACACCGCCCCCAAGCCAGTCGTCGTTTTCGATGGCATCACACGATTTCGGTGGTGTCCAGGTAAGAACGGTGGAAACGATGCCTTCGGTTTTTTCTGCTCGATGACCACGTACAGCGATTCACTTTTTCTTATCTTGAAGGTTTTCATAACGGTCAATTCAGGCGTTCGATTTCTTCG
>Ga0123353_10008352_pt1 | contig 14130 bp, 15 predicted proteins | sample TergutLab28metaG_3_FD_92763 | JGI IMG/M metagenome (GOLD analysis project Ga0123353, IMG submission 92763) | Labiotermes labralis P3 segment gut microbial communities from Petit-Saut dam, French Guiana - Lab288 P3 | ecosystem: Host-associated > Arthropoda: Insects > Digestive system > Gut ... | reverse complement strand
CTTTGCAAGGTCCGGGCTCAGGACAGTGAGCGACCAGGTGGCGGCGCCCAGTTTTTCGCTGTCAACGATTTCACAAATATAAACATCCGGCATACAGATCATCCTTCCGGTTGGTATTATATCCTATAAATGTCATAATTACAACATATAGCCCGCATGAACCCGCAAAAATCTTGAATATTGTATGATATAATAGGGACAAAACGTATTGAATCTCATGTGAAATGTAGGAAAAAATGGCAAACTTTGCAATTTTTCTTGAAATAAAATAAGATTTGGTATAGAATGTACCGAAAGCGCGGCGTGGGATGATAACGGTGCGCCCTCGTTTGTTCGCATATATCGGCCCATAGGCGGGCAAAGGCAAAGAGGATAATCATATCCAGTGATAAAATCGCATGTTGCCCCTCCCATTCGGGGCAGCACGGGAGGCAAAAATGCATGAATCCAAGTCTGACAGCTACACCTCGGCGGGCGTCGACGTCACCGCCGGCTACGAATCTGTCAGGAGGATAGCGCCGCACATAGAAAGCACGCGCCGCCCCGGCGTCCTCGGCGCATTCGGCGGGTTCGGCGGGCTGTTCGAGCCGGACCTGTCGGCAATGAAAAGGCCGGTCGCCGTATCCGGGACGGACGGGGTAGGCACAAAGCTGAAGATCGCATTTCTCATGGACAAGCACGACACCGTCGGCATCGACTGCGTCGCGATGTGCGTCAACGATATTGTCTGCACCGGCGCGGAACCGCTGTTTTTCCTCGACTACATTGCGATGGGCAAGAATGTCCCCAGGCGCACTGAACTAATTGTTGCGGGGGTTGCGGAAGGCTGCCGGCAGGCAAAGTGCGCGCTCATCGGCGGCGAGACGGCGGAGCATCCCGGCATGATGCCCGACGACGAGTACGATCTGGCGGGTTTTTCCGTGGGGTTTACCGACTACGACCGGATCATCGACGGCAGCGCGGTGAAACCCGGCGACGTCATAATCGGCCTTTCGTCCTCCGGCCTGCATTCGAATGGCTTCTCCCTTGTGCGCAAGGTGTTCGCCGACAGGCTCGGCGGGTTGGGCGAGCATGTTCCCGACCTCGGCTGCACGCTCGGCGAGGAGCTGCTCCGGCCCACCAGGATCTACGTCAAGCCGCTGCTTGGCGCCATCAGCGAGTTTGGCGGCGCCATCAAGGGGATCAGCCATATAACCGGCGGCGGCCACTTCGAAAACGTCCCGCGCATGCTGCCTGCGGGCGTGCGCGCGCGCATCGAAGCCGCAAGGTTCCCTAAGCTGCCGATATTCGACATGATTTCGGAAAAAGGCTCCATACCGGAGCGCGACATGTATAACACTTTCAATATGGGCGTCGGCCTTGTCATGGCCGTGAGCGAGGACAAAGCCGACCCGGTCATGTCCGCCCTCCGACTTCTGGGCGAGGCGCCCGTCCATATCGGCTATTGCGAAAGCAACGACAGAGGGGTTGATATAATATGGTAAGGACCGCTGTACTGGTGTCCGGCGGCGGCACGAACCTTCAGGCGATAATTGATGCCAACATTTTTGGGGAAATAAAGAACTGCGAGCTCACGGCGGTCATCTCGTCAAACCCCGAAGCCTACGCCATCGAGCGCGCGACGTATGCCGGGATCCCGGTGTATGTCGTGGACAGGTCGATTTTCCCGAACCGCATAAGTTTCACGAAAGCGCTGCTCGACAAGCTCCTGGACCTTGAGATCGAGCTGGTGGTATACGCCGGCTTCAACTATATACTAGGCCCCCAGCTGATTAAGGCTTTCGCGAACCGCGTGATCAACATACACCCGTCGCTGATCCCGTCGTTTTGCGGGCCGGGCTTCTATGGGCTGCGCGTCCACGAGGCGGTCCTCGAACACGGCGTCAAGGTCACGGGCGCGACGGCCCACTTCGCGACCGACGTCATCGACGACGGGCCAATAATCCTGCAAAAGGCGGTTGAAATCTTCGAGGACGACACCCCGGCTACGCTGCAGCGCCGCGTCATGGAGGAAGCTGAGTGGAAGATACTGCCGGAGGCGATATCCATGTTCTGTGAGCGGCGGCTCGTGATCGAGGGCCGAAAAGTAAGGATAAAGGGGACCCTTGACGATGAGAACATACATTGACGGGCTGTTGCGCGCAAACCCCTACCCCGGGCGTGGGATCGTGCTTGGCCTTGGCGGGGGCGGGCGCTCGATTTTGATATACTTCATCATGGGCCGCAGCACCAACAGCCGCAACCGCGTCTTTGAGAGGACAGCCGACGGCATCCGCACGAAGGCGCGCGACCCCGGCCAGATGGCGGACCCGAGCCTCGTCATCTACAACCCTGTCCGCGTTTTCGGCGGGCATACAATCGTCACTAACGGCGACCAGACGGACACGATCCGCGAACGCCTGGGGGGCGGTGGCGATTTCCGCGGCGCGCTGCTAACTCGCGAGTTCGAACCCGACCCGCCCATCTATACGCCGAGGATATCGGGGCTTGTCTCACCGGGCGGGGGCTATAGCCTTTCCATCCTGAAGACAATGGACGGTGACCCGGCTTGCTGCTGCCGCTACTTCTTCGAATACCCCGAGCCGATCCCCGGCTGCGGGCATTTCATCTCGACATATAAAACGGATGGCGACCCGCCGCCCTCTTTTATGGGCGAACCGGCGCCTGTGTACATTCCCGAAGACGGCGGCCTTGAGGTTTTTGCGGGGGCGGTCTGGGATGCCCTGGACGGGGCAAACAAAGTGTCGCTCTATGCGCGCGAAACCGACATTGCGACCGGTGAGTCGCATGACTTGATCATCAATGTAAACACGGGGTCAGTATGAAAGAGCTTGAATTGAAATACGGGTGCAACCCGAACCAGAAATCTTCGCGAATTTTTATGAGGCATGGCGAGCTGCCGGTCGAGGTCCTGGGCGGCAAGCCGGGCTATATCAACTTCATGGACGCGCTGAACGGCTTTCAGCTGGCGCGCGAGCTTAGCAGCGTGACCGGCCTGCCGGCCGCCGCGTCGTTCAAGCATGTCTCCCCCGCAGGCGCGGCCGTCGGGCTGCCGCTTGACGATGTGGAGGAAAGGATGTTTTTTGCAGGGGGCATGGCGCTCTCGCCGCTCGCGTGCGCATACGTCAGGGCGCGCGGCGCCGACAGGGTATGCTCATACGGCGACTGGGCGGCGCTCTCGGATATATGCGACGTAGAGACTGCGGCCGTTCTTGCGCCCGAAGTCTCCGACGGCGTCATTGCCCCCGGGTATACCGACGGGGCGCTGCGCATCCTCAAGGCCAAGCGCGGCGGAAGCTACAATGTCGTCAGGATAGACCCTGATTACGCCCCGGAAAGCATCGAGTGCAAGGACGTCTATGGCGTAACCTTCGAGCAGGGCCGCAATGAACTGAAGATCGGCGCCGAAATGCTGGAAAACATAGTGACCGCAAACAATGAACTGCCCGACAGCGCGAGGCGCGACCTGCTCGTCGCGCTCATCACTTTGAAATACACCCAGTCGAATTCCGTCTGCTATGTCACGGGCGGGCAGGCGATCGGCGTCGGCGCCGGGCAGCAGAGCAGGATACATTGCACGCGTCTCGCCGGCTCGAAGGCCGACAACTGGCGCCTTCGCCAATCCCCGAAGGTGCTGGAGCTGCCCTTCATAAGCGGCATCCGCCGCCCGGCGCGCGACAACGCGATAGACCTTTACATCTCGGACGACCACGGCGACGTCCTGGGCGACGGGGCGTGGCAGCAACTGTTCACCAGGCGTCCCGAAGCTATGACCCGCATCGAGAGGCAGGACTGGATCGCGGGCGCGACCGGCGTATCGCTCGGGAGCGACGCGTTCTTCCCGTTCGGCGACAATATTGAGCGCGCAAAGAGGTCCGGCGTCATGTATGTTGCCCAGCCGGGAGGCTCGATCAGGGACGACGACGTGATCGGGGCCTGCGACAGGCACGGCATGGTCATGGCTTTTACGGGCACCCGGCTTTTCCACCACTAAGGTATAAAACTGAAGAGTATAGAATGGAGAATGGATAATGAATGTCCTGGTTGTTGGAGGCGGGGGGCGCGAACATGCAATATGCTGGGCGCTGAGGAAATCCCCGCGCGTCGATGCGCTCTACTGCGCGCCCGGAAACGCGGGGATCGCGCAAGTCGCGCAATGCGTCGGGATCAAAGCCGCAGAGGTCGGGGAGATGGTCAAGTTCTCGGTTGAGCGCTCTATTGATCTTGTCGTCGTGTCTCCCGACGAGCCGCTCGCGCTGGGAATGGTCGACGCGCTCGAAGCTGCGGGCGTCCGTGCTTTCGGGCCGCGCGGAAACGCCGCGATACTGGAAAGCAGCAAGGTCTTTTCCAAGGAGCTCATGAGTAAGTACAGCATCCCGACGGCGGAATACCGAGTATTCACCGATAGCGATGAAGCCAAGGTATACATCAACGAGGTGGGGGCGCCGATAGTCGTGAAGGCGGACGGGCTGGCGCTGGGCAAGGGCGCCATCGTATCGGCGACCGTCAAGTCAGCGATGCAATCCGTCGACACGATAATGCTGGACAGGAAATTCGGCGACAGCGGCAAGCGCATCATCGTCGAGAAATACATGACGGGCCCGGAGGTCACGGTACTGGCTTTCACCGATGGCAAGACCATCACGCCCATGCTCTCGTCACAAGACCACAAGCGCGCATACTCCGGCGACCTTGGGCCGAACACAGGCGGGATGGGCGCTTTCTGCCCCAGCCCGAACTATACCGAAGAAATAGCGAATGTGTGCATGAGGACGATCTTCCGCCCCACTATCGACGCCATGAACGCCGAAGGCCGCCCATACAAGGGTGTCATATACTTTGGTTTGATGCTCACCTGGGAAGGCCCGCGCGTCGTGGAATACAACGCCCGCTTCGGCGACCCTGAAGCGCAGCCGATACTCTCGCTCCTGAAGACCGACCTGCTTGATATCTTCGAGGCTGTGGTTGACGAGCGACTGGACGAACTATCCATCGAGTGGATAGACGGCCACGCCTGCTGCGTCGTCCTTGCGAGCGGCGGGTACCCCGAAAACTATAAGATAGGGTATGAAATCACAGGGCTCGACAAGGTCCCGGGGAACGTTACCGTCTTTCACGCCGGCACAGCGCGCTCAGGGAAGGCGCTCGTCACAAACGGCGGCCGCGTCCTCGGCGTCACCGCCGTGGGCAACAGCCTTGCTACGGCCTCCGCACTTGCATACAAGGGCATCAGGTGCATCGATTTCAGGGGCGCGCACTACCGTTCCGACATCGGCCGCATAGACGGCGCCCCGGATCCCATGTACACGGGATTCGCAAGATAGTTGAGATAGGCGGGCTGCACCCCGACAGAATTTGCCTTTTGATTTTTGCATATATTACCTATTGATTTTTGCATCTGACGTGATACAATACGCTTTGATGAAAACCTTGCGAATAAAACATTGGAGGTATATAAAATGGCTTACAAAATCAGCAGCGAATGTATATCCTGCGGCGCTTGCATGAATGACTGTCCGGTCGAGGCGATATCAGCGGGCGACTCGCAATACGACATCGACGCGGACACATGCATAGACTGCGGCGCCTGCATGGAGGGCTGCCCCGTCGATGCGATAGCGGCGGAATAGCGACATACCCCGGAGCGCCAGCATTTATGCCACCCCTGCGCCGTTTCTTGCCGCCATGCGCAAGGACCGGCGCAGGGGTGGCAAAACTACGCGCGACGGGTTGGGATACGGAAACGGGGTTTCACGATGATCGACGAGCTATGGCCGGGCGGGCCGCGCTTCAAAGAAGAATCCGGCGTCTTCAGGCTGGGGACGGATTCGGTGCTCCTGGCGCATTTTGCGAAAACCGCGCGGATAAAAAAGAAGGTTCGCGCGGTAGACCTGGGATGCGGCTCCGGGATAATATCGATCCTCCTGGCCTGGGAAGATCCCGCGCTGCTGGTCGACGGCGTCGAAATCCAGCCGCGCGCCGCCCGCCTTGCATGCGAGAACGCCGAGCTGTGCGGGCTAGGCGGCAGGATAAGGATTGTTGAAGGCGACTTGCGCCAATACCGCGAACTGTTCCGCGCCGGGGCATACGACCTTTCCGTTTCCAATCCCCCGTATTACGCGCTCGGCAGCGGGAAGCAACATGCGGACGCAAGCATCGCAACAGCGCGCGGCGACGGGCTTTGCACGCTTGCCGATATATGCACTGCAGCAGGCTACCTCACGCGCTGGGGCGGATCCTTCATGCTCGTACACAAGCCCGAGCGCCTTGCCGAAATCTTCCGCGAGCTCTCCGGCGCCGGCCTCGAACCCAAGCGACTGCGGTTTGTCCAGCACAGGCCGTCATCGCCGCCAAGCCTTGTTCTGATCGAGAGCCGGCGCGGCGGCAAACCTTCGCTTCACGTCGAAGCGCCGCTCGTTCTCACTGACGGGAACGGCGGCGACTCTGATGAGGCGAGGGCGATATACCGGCGCGGGCCGCGACGTTAGGCTCTTATCTACAAGATCCTGCGCAAAATGATAAAATACCTTCATGGGCGGGCGACCGCAGGTCGCCCCTACGGGTTTCTGGTTTATCCGGGCTTAGGTAACAACGAAAAAATTATCAGGCGAGGCGCCCGGTGCGATCAGGACTTCTTTTCCATCTCCCTCTTGCAGACCTCGCAGATATACTTCTGCCCCTTGCCTGAAATCAGGGGTTCCGGCTCGAACTTTTTCAGCACTATAGCATCGCCTTCTACAAAAATCTCCATCATATCCCTCTCGGCAATGCCAAGCGTCCGCCGGAGCTCGATCGGCAGTACGATCCTGCCCAACTCGTCAACTTTTCTGACAATACCCGTCGATTTTGTGTTCATGGCAACACGATCCTTTCCGCGACTCCCCCAGCCGGACCTACCGGTGGCCCGATTATTAGCAGCGAAAGAGCTGTCGGATAATAGATGATAAAGATGGATACGCCTAGCTCTTCAGCCTGACCCTGACAATGCATTCGTCCTCGACTCCGCCTACGGAAACAGTCAGCGTCGCCGTACCTTTGCCGATGGCTGTCACGGTTGCCTGGGTCATTTCGGCGTTGGACGCGACGACTTCAAACACCGACCGGTCGCTGCTCAACCATACGATATCATCCTCTACGCCAAGAGGCTCAATTTTCACCTTCAGCACAGTCCTGTCGCCCACCTTGGTAGTGAAATCATGTTTCGTCTTCCCGGCGTACGTTATGGTTACCCGCGATACCGAGGGCGCTGACGACTCCGTCGACTCTTCAGGCGAGGGGGACGGAGAGGGGCTGGGGGAAACGACGTTTGTGCCTTCAACGCCTGTATTGTCCGCTTCATCCGGCAATGACGGCGACTGTGAGGTGGTTTCCTGGGCTGCACCCTGATCCGGCTCCTCTGCGCTGGGCGACGTGAATATCAGTATGCCCACCGCTATGACAAGCACGCTCATTATCATGATGCCAATGAACATTTTCCCCTTCGAATTATCAGCCTCTTCCGAATACTTGCCACGCCCGATGCGCCTTGCGCCGCAGTATGGGCACCTGCTGCGGAGGCCCGAATACTTCCGGTCGCACCTTGCGCATTTGACTTCTGATATTATGCTCATAGACAACCACCCTTTAACATTTCATCGGTTGGAAAGATTTTACAGCATTTTCCAAGATTTGTCAACTCTTTCCAAATACCGCTATCTCACCTTCGAATGTATTGTACAATATGATTGTATCAAACTTGTATTAAAAACCTTTGGTTTTCGGAAAAAAATAATATAATATAACCAAAATAATCATAGCACCCAATCAGTCCGGCTGTCGCTTCATGCCGCTCCATGCCGCTCCATGCCCGCTAAGTTTCACTTCAAGCCGCCGAAAAAAGACGACAGGCGCGCAAACTCCTCAATGCCCAATACCTCTCCCCTGACGCGCGCGTCAAATCCGCATTTCAGGACAACCCCCTCTATTTCCCCCTTTTGCATCCCGTTTCCGAATGTCGAGTGCAGCGCGTTTACGAGCGTTTTCCTTCGCTGCCCGAAAGCCGCGCGAACGACGCGGAAAAACATCCGCTCCTCGTCGGTTTCCAGCAGCCGCTCACCGCGCCTCTTCATCGTGACCACGGACGAATGGACGCCCGGGCGCGGCACGAAGCACTCCGGCGGCACATCGAAAAGCGTCGACGGCTCCGAGTGGTAGTTGACAAACACCGTGAACGCGCCGTAGTCCGGGGTCCCCGGCGCGGCGCAGATCCTCCTCGCCACCTCCCTTTGCACCATTACGGTTATGGATTCAAACGCGCCAGAATCAATGAAGGCGGTCAATGCCGGCGTCGTAATGTTGTACGGCAGGTTGGCGCAGACATGATGCTCCAAGCCGGGCATTTTCTCATTTGCAAGCTGCGCAACGTCCATTTTCATGATGTCGCCTTGCAGGATCTCGACGTTTTCATAGCCGGCGCACGCTTCGCGCAGTATCGGCACGAGCCGCCTGTCAAGTTCGACGGCGGTGACGCGCCCAACCGTGCGGGCAAGCTCGAAAGTCAGCGCGCCCAGTCCGGGCCCGACTTCCAGCACCCCGCACGAGCGGCCGACGCCCGATAGCCTGACGAGCTTTTCCGGTATGTTCGCGTCTACCAGGAAGTTTTGCCCCATCGACTTCGAAAACCTGAACCCATGCTCCCCCAGCAGCTCCCTCACGGCCTTGGCCCCAAAATGCGCCCCGTCCAATCTATGCACCCCCCGCGCGATCTTGCTGCGGCAACTGCCTGGCCGCAATAACACAAAGCGTTACTTTGTACTTGAAACTGTCTTTTTCGTGTGATAATATATACATATATACAATGTGGTAGGAAAAATGTTTTCGTTTCCGGGTATAACACCCGGGTTGCGGAAAGGTTGTGTTATCAATTGGACCTGTTTGACAAATGCAAGGATTTCACCGCCGCCAGGGAAGCTATCGCATCGGGCGTCTACCCATATTTCCACGAGCTGTCCACCCATCAGGACTCTGTCGTAACGATTGAGGGCAGGCGCACGATAATGCTCGGCTCCAACAATTACATGGGCCTCACCTGCGACCCGCGCGTTATAAACGCGGCGGTCGAGGCGGTCCGGAAATATGGCTCAGGGTGCTCGGGTTCCAGATTCTTAAACGGCACGCTCGTTTTGCATAACCAGCTTGAGGCGGAGCTGGCTTCTTTTCTTAACAAGGAATCCGCGCTCACGTTCAGCACGGGTTTCCAGACAAACCTCGGGATAATTTCCGCCGTGACAGGGCCCCATGATATAATCTTCTCGGACAGAGGCAACCATGCCAGCATAGTCGACGGCTGCCGCCTCAGTTTTGCGAAAACGATAAAGTACGCGCACAACGACCTCGACGAGCTGCGGGACAAGCTGGGGCGCGCGCCCGCGAGCGCAGGCAAGCTGATCGTCACAGACGGGGTGTTCTCCATGGAGGGCGATATCGCGCGGCTCCCCGAAATCGTGGAAATCGCGAAGCGTTTCGGCGCCCGCGTGATGGTCGACGACGCGCACGGGCTGGGGATGGTCGGCGAATGCGGCAGGGGCACGGCGAACTACTACGGGCTCGAGGGCGAAGTTGACATCATTATGGGCACGTTTTCGAAATCGCTTGCAAGCCTCGGCGGGTACGTCGCCGGAAGCGAATACGTCACCCACTATATTAGGCATCATTCCCGCCCATTCATCTTCAGCGCGTCTATCCCGCCCGCCTGCTGCGGGGCCGCGCTCGAGGCGCTGCGCATTATGCAAGCCGAGCCGGAACGGCCGGGCAGGCTGAGGGAGAACGGGGAATACTTGCGCGCGGGGTTCAGGAAAGCCGGCATTGCTATCGGGGAATCAGAGACTGCCATAGTGCCCGTCATGACATACGAGACGGAGCGCACGTTCAAGATACACCACATGCTGCTGATGGCCGGCGTGTACTGCAACCCGGTCATAGCGCCCGCTGTGGAGGAGGGCGGCTGCCTACTCAGGACGAGCTGCACAGCGACGCACACGAAGGAGCAGCTCGACGAGGCCGTTGCGATCTTCAAGGACGTCCTCGCGCTGGCATGACAGGCTACGGGCTAATGAGACAATGAGTTAGTGACATAATGATATAATGAGACAATGAGACAATGAGATAATGAGATACCCATACGGGAAAAACATGTTCCTGACCGGCGGCTCGTCCGGTATAGGGCTGGCGGCTGCGGAACTGTTTGCGTCCAAAGGTTACACAGTGTACTCGGCCTCGCGCAGCCCGGCTGCCGGCGCCCGCAGCTTTCCCGGTGGCGGCGAGATACGCCCGGTCGCCCTCGACGTCCGCGACGCCCGGTCGGTGGACGCGGCGGCGGAAGCAGTTTTGGCCAAGGCGGATATTGGCATCCTGGTCCATTGCGCAGGGGTCGGCATAGCGTGCGCGGGCGAGGAGTATGCCCAGGGAGAGGTCGAGGACCTGATCGGGACGAACCTATACGGGGTCATGCGCGTCAACAGCCGCTTCCTGCCACACATGCGCGGGCGCGGAAAGGGCTTATGCGTCATAGTCGGTTCCGTCGCGGGGGTCTTCCCCATCCCGTACCAATCGCATTACTGCGCGTCAAAGGCGGCGCTCGACATATACGGCGCAGCCCTTCGCATGGAGCTTCGCGGCTTCGGCGTGCGCGTCAGCCTCGTGCTTCCGGGTGACACCAGCACAGGGTTCACCGGCGCCCGTAGGTACGTTACGGACGAATCCTCCCCGTTCCATGGCGCCTGCCTCCGGGCGGTGCGCAGGATGGAGAGGGACGAAATAAGCGGCCGCCCGCCGGAATCCGCTGCGCGCGCGATCTTCGGGCTGAGCATGCGCGGCAACCCGCCCGCGCGCAAGGTAGTCGGGCTTGACTACAAGCTCCTGGTCTTCCTGCGAAGGCTCCTGCCGGACAGGTTCGTCGAGTTTGCCCTGAGGGCTGTCTATATGAGGAATGAATAACGATATATGGGGGGAAATTATGAGCCTGAAATCCTTTAGCGACATGAACGACATGCACATCGACGTCTTGAGGGAGATCGCCAACATCGGCTCAGGCAACGCGGCTTCGTCGCTGTCGCGGATGCTTGGGCGCATGGTCAACATAGCGATACCCGACATTGGGATCAAGGGCTTCAATGAGGCGTATGAGGTCCTGGGCGGCCCTGAGAAAATAATGGTCGGCACTCTGCTGATGCTCTCAGGCGGGATCAGCGGCATGATGATGTTCCTGATGCCCATCGACGTCGTCTGCGAACTTGTCAATGCACTGATGTGTACGGACATCAAGAGCCACGAGGAGATAGACGAGATGGGGTATTCAGTCATCAACGAACTGTCGAACATCATGTCCGCGTCGTTCATCACCGCGCTTGCCGACATGACGGACTTGCTGATCGACATATCCCCACCGGAGGCGGCGCTTGACATGCTCGGGTCCATCATGAGCGTACCGTCGATCTATTTTGCCAAGATGAGCGACACGCTCCTGCTCATACAGAACGAACTCGAGATCGAGGGCAGGAAAACCAGCGCGAGCGTCCTCCTGCTCCCCGATATGCAGTCACTGGAAAAGCTGATGACAAACCTTGGGATCGAAGTATAAGTATACGAGTATTTTAATCGACTTGGGGTATCCCTGAGAAGCCGCGTTCAAGCTCCTCGTCCGTCGGGATCCTGTCGGTCATAGAGCCGTCGTTATACTGCATGTACGCGCCCAGGTCAAAATACCCGGTCCCTGACAGGCCGAAGAGTATCGTCTTCTTTTCGCCTGTCTCTTTGCATTTTATCGCCTCGTCGATCGCGACGCGGATTGCGTGAGCGGACTCGGGCGCGGGCAGGTTCCCCTCGACCCTCGCGAACATCTTCGCGGCCGCGAACACATCCGTCTGCACGACCGCGCGCGCCTCGTCGATATAGCCATCGTGGTACAGTTGCGAGAGGATCGGGCTCATCCCGTGGTACCGCAGTCCGCCAGCGTGGTTTGATGAAGGGATGAACGTGGCGCCGAGTGTGTACATCTTCGCCAGTGGCGTCACCATCCCGGTGTCGCAGAAGTCGTATGCGAACCTGCCGCGCGTGAGCGACGGGCAGGAGGCCGGCTCGACCGCGATGAACTTGGGAGCGCTCTTCCCTGCCAGCTTGTCCGCCATGAACGGCGCCATGAGGCCCCCGAGGTTCGAGCCGCCGCCGGCGCAGCCGATCACCACGTCAGGGTATTCGTCGATCTTGTCAAAGGCTGCTTTTGCCTCCAGCCCGATGACTGTCTGGTGCAGCAGCACCTGGTTGAGCACGCTCCCAAGGACATACTTGTAGCCGTCCGTGGTCACAGCCGCTTCGACCGCCTCCGATATCGCGCAGCCGAGGCTGCCGCCGGTTTCGGGGTCCCTTTCCAGGATTTTCCGCCCGATCTCCGTCGTGTCGGATGGCGACGGCGTGACCTGCGCGCCGTAGGTCTCCATCACTGCCTTGCGGTATGGTTTCTGCATGGCGGATATCTTGACCATGAACACTTTAAGGTCGATCCCGAAGTACCCGCACGCCATCGACAGCGCGGTGCCCCACTGCCCCGCCCCGGTCTCGGTCGTCACGCCCCGGAGCCCCTGTTCCTTGGCGAAATATGCCTGCGCTATGGAAGAATTGAGCTTGTGGCTGCCTGAGGTGTTCCCGCCCTCGTACTTGTAGTATATTTTCGCCGGGGTCCCGAGCGCTTTTTCAAGGCAATAGGCGCGCACCAGCGGCGACGGCCTGTACATCTTGTAGAAATCCCGGATGGGCCCGGGTATCTCGATGTACCTGTCAGTGTCGTTGAGCTCCTGCTTTATTAGCTCATCGCAGAATACGGGCGCCAGCTCTTCGGCAGTAATCGGCTTGAGCGTCCCAGGGTTGAGTATCGGCCTGTGGTCGGTTTTCATGTCGGCGCGGATATTGTACCATGCTGTTGGGATCTCTTCCTCCGTGAGATAGATCTTATAGGGTATTTGTTGCTCTGACATTTTCTTTTTCCTTTCCGAGACAGGTAATAAAAAGTCCCCTGCCTCTACAATAATTATTGCAGGGACAAGAGCATGTAACTCCTGCGGTGCCACCCGGCTTGACGCGTAAAGCGCCCTCTTATCGCGCTCTTGTAAGCGCCGGCTTTTTTAACGAAGAGCCACCTCCGTCTCACATACTAGGCCCGGGCGGTGGGGCGCCCCTGCTTTTCTGCTTGCCCTCCCGGGTCCATTCTCCGTCGCCTCCGCGCCGCGTTTCCACCGTCAGCGGCTCTCTATTGTCGGTTGCGCGCCGGTTACTCACTCCCGGTCATAGGTTTTTCTGCCCTTAATTATACCCCGCCTTTTCGGTTTGTCAATAGTCAATATTACCACCATGTTGTCAAAATTGCCACCTCAGTGTACTAATCGTGTAATGATCGATTATACGCGTACTCCGAAAGATTGAACACCGCTCGAACATGTCACGGGCGGTGTTCCGGTAATTATACTCGCGGGCGCTAAGATTTGCAGTTTCTGGCTTGTCTTTTTTCCGCCCTGCTTCGTTGTCGTCCTTGCCTTGCGTCAGCAAAGCTGCGTCCTCCGCCTCGCAGGTTCGAAAAAATCCTGCGCAATATTTCTGCAAATCCTAACGACCGCGAGTTTATTGTTCTTTACGTCTTGTCTTGAAGCTGATCTTAATCCCCCGCTCCAATCGTCTCCGCCGCTTTCTCCTGCATATACAGATGTATTCCCGCTAACATCTTGGCTGCTTCCGCACGGGTCGCGTTGTTCTGCGGCGCAACCCTTCCGTCGCCCATGCCGTTGATGATTCCCGCCTTAACGAGAGCGCCGATAGCCTCTTTCGCGTAATCCGCAATACTGCCGGCATCGCTGAACATCGACACATCTCCGCTTTCCATGAGGTGCTGCGCGGCGCGGTAGATCAGGGTTGCGATGTCCTGGCGCGTGATATGCAGGTTTGCTCCGACTGTTCCGTCGCCCTTGCCTTTGACGATCCCCGCTTTGACTGCCGCGTTAATGTACGGCGCGTACCAATCTTTTGCCGATACGTCGCTAAACTCAGAAACCGCGTCAAGGTCAAGGCCCAAGCCTAACACACATACGATGATTTTTATAAACTCTG
>Ga0123353_10008351_pt1 | contig 14130 bp, 8 predicted proteins | sample TergutLab28metaG_3_FD_92763 | JGI IMG/M metagenome (GOLD analysis project Ga0123353, IMG submission 92763) | Labiotermes labralis P3 segment gut microbial communities from Petit-Saut dam, French Guiana - Lab288 P3 | ecosystem: Host-associated > Arthropoda: Insects > Digestive system > Gut ... | reverse complement strand
TTTCCATCCGACGCCGGGGATTCCGACCTCTTTTATCTCGAACCAATGGGTTCCGTCGGCAAGGCCGGCGATCGGGTCAAAGGCGAAATGGTGGGTCCCCGCCGTTGTGACATCGTCCACCGTCGCGGTGCGTTCGATGCCTTCCTCCTTATAATCGCCCAGGGTTGATGTGTTCAACTCCTTCAATTCAAAGGTAAAGGTCACCTCCGGCCATGTGCCGTTCCCGGTCACTTCTTTGTCGCCCTCAATGATCACCGGCGGCAGTTTATTGATAAACTCAACCGTCTTGACCTCGCCCGCCTTCGCGGTGACCGTTCCAAACACCGCGTCCGTCGCCGTTCCGGCATTCACCTTCACCGTAGTGGTGTAATTTCCGGTCGAAATTTCGGTAACCGTATAAGACCCGTTGTCGGTGAGATCGTCTATCGTCACCAATCCGTTGTTTTTCAGCTGGAATTTGCCGTCGGAGCCGTCAGTGGAAAATTTGCCGCCCGACGTCGGCGTAAATTCTGCTTTCACACTGATATCAACCGGCGCGCCGCCGCTGTCCTTCAGGATAAACTCATACCAGCCGCTGCCGCCGGCGACCGGTCCACCGTCCGCTGTCACGACGGTTTTGACCACCTGCAGCAGCGCTTTTTGCGGATCCACCGCGTTTTTGACCTTGAATTCGATCTCGCCGGTCAGGTTGTTGAACGAGACAAACGGCGCGTCCTTGCTTTCAATCTGTATGTTCCGCACCTTGCCGTCGGCGCCGATCTCAAACATGATCGGGTCGATCGGGGTGACCGAGGACGGGCAGTAGGTTTCGACTAACATATAGATCCCGGCGAAATCGCTGCCGAAATAGGCGCTGTCCCAGAGCACCACGCCTTCGGGATCGGTTTTGTATTCGGTTGTGGTCCCGAGATTGCCGGTGGTTTTCAGCAGCTTGAACCCGACCCCCGACATCGGCGTGCCGGCGGCCGCCACATTGTCCGAGGGCACGCCCGCCTTCAGCAGCTTCACCTTCGGCGCAGTCACGTTTTCGTTGTCCACGTTTTGGACCGTGACATGGTTGGTGCCGGTCTGCGCCATCGCCTCCTCCAGCGTGGGCGGCGGCGTGCCGGTCAGGCTCACCGAAAATTCCGCTTCGGGCGGCGGGTCTTGCAGCTGGTACCCGAACGGCGCCTTGGTTTCGACAAATTTATAGTTGCCGGCCGGCAGCCCGAACACATAGATGAATCCCTTGTCCGCGTCCAACGCCGACACGACCAGCGACGGATTGACGGCGCTGTAGACGGCATACCGGTAATCGGTCACCAGATCCTGATCGCTCCCGTTCGGGTCATACCAGTACGCGTTCAGCATCGGGCGGTTGGGCGGGGCGGTCGTGGTAGCCGCAATCTGGCGCTTGATAAACCCGCCGGGCATCAGGCTCCAGTTGCCGCCCCCGTCGTCCTTATAGATATTGAACACCGCGTCGTTCAACGGCGTGGTCCCGCCCGCGGCAAATTTCCGCAGCGCGGCCCCGCTGGGGATGTCGAACATGGCGACGTTGTCCCCGAGCATAAACGGGTTGATGTCCCCGGAAAGCGTCCCGCTGGGATAATATCTGCCTATGCTAACCTCTTTCAGATAGATATCATCGTCAGGCAGCACGGTCAACTTGAACGTCCCGTTTTTGCCGGTCGTCAGCTGGGTTACCGCTTGGTGGAAATCCGGGTCTTCCTCCACAACTCTTTTATATATCGGGATCCCGCCGGTCTCGCTGACTTTTATGAACGGCAACAGGATATTGCCGTCTTTATAATACACCTCAAACTTCGCGCCGGCAACCCCTTGAACGATTTTTACGAAATTATTCGGCGTGACGTCATATTCCCATTCGACGGTCCTTTGGTTGGCATAATTGTCGGCCTTGATAAACCCGAGCTGGTTTGGCAGCCGGCCCCAGATAGTGGCGTTGTAGAAATGCCGCCACCGCTTGTTGACGGTTTTGGTGTAGTCGTTGGTGGTGATTTTGACGTCGTTGGTAAATTCGTCCTCGCTCTCGTCGATCAACACCGTGCGGTACCACAGGCGCACATTGCTTATTGAGAGCTGATCCAACGGATCCATATAATCATAGGGGCCGAATATAGACATTATATTGGTCTCCGCGGGGTTGCTCGGCTTGGGGCGGTAGGTAGATCCTATTGATGCGCCGTCCGGCGCAAGCGCCGACGTATCAATCGGCAGATATTGGGCCAGCAGGTTATTCGACAAATCGCCGTTTTTATAGCCTATGATGTCATGCGGCCAATCGGCTCTTTCTATAGGGGTGTCATAGGTATCACAGAGCAGATAGAAAGTGTTGCCCTTGCAGTAATCGGCCCGGATCGCGGCATAACCGCCGCCCCGGCCCAGCGTCGTTTTGATCCGGTTCATCACCTGCTCGAAGGACTCGGTCCCGGTCAGCCCGAGATCCAATACGTCGTCGAAATAGTTTATCATGTTCGGGAAATGGAACAGCAGACCTTTTAAATACCCGTCGGCGATCCAGTTCCAGCCACCCTCCCGGTAGGTATCGAAGCGGTCTTTATAATCGCCGCTCACCATAGAGGCAAGATTGACGGCGAGGGTCTGTGCTCTGAGATTGTCGCCCGAGGCATGTTCAAGGGCCCACAATAAACTCTGCAAATTGGGATAACGGTGGGTGAAATAGTTATCGTCATAAATAGCGCCCAGGCAAGGAATATACAATCCGACATTGTAACCATAGCTGGGATTGGCCTTATCTATCGGGTTCTTTTCATAGGCGAGATAGTGCAGAAATTCAATATATTCATCCGAAAACGGCTGTCCGTCCCCAAACGTGGCCGGCTTGAAAATATTATTTCGGATGAAATAGTTGCGGTAGTGATCGGGAAAGTCCTCCGGAGGCCAAGTGGGATTATCCTCTGGCCATTGCTGCTCAAGTCTTTCATACTCGTCTATCGTCTCCTGCCGGTAGGTATCCGGGAAACCCCGTGAGGGATCCCCGTATTGCAGCCATTTTTGAAGATCGGCTTTAAACAGAGCGAGCTGATCCTGCATTTGCTGGGTATAGGTAAGGCCCCAATATCCGTCGAAAGGCGGATCCTTTTCGTTCAGCTTTATGATATGCTGTTCCCACGTGTCTATAGCGTCCATGATATAATCATAGGGATTCTGCTGGAAACCCAAAAACCTGTCCAGCAGCTTTATGGCGCAGGTCCCCGCAGTTTCGTTGCCGGTATCGCCGCCCTTATATATGTTGTTGGCCTTCAGACCCTCTCCCGGGGGGACGTTCATGCCGAATTTGCCGAGGTTGACGATCAACTTCTGCCGGCCGTCCGGCAGATCGATCACCGCGTAGGACAGCGGGGTTTCTCTGACCGCCGCTTCGTCGTTCAACTCGGTAAAGTCCTTCTGCAGCGTTTTAACGCCGTGGAAATAATCGGTCACCGGCCCGGTGTTGCCGTTGATATCCGGTATGAAATCCAGCTTGGCGTCGCCGAAAGCCCCGTTGCCGGCGGTGTGCCCCGAATAGGCATCGGCCACATCGAACGCCCGGAGACCTACCTCCACCCCGAAGAACGATGGGAGGCGGTTGTCATATTTCCCCTCTGTGAACATGCTGTTCGTAGCTCCCCCTTCCCTCCAAAATCCCGCGAACCGCATATTCGCGCTGAGGGTGTCCTCCACGATTACGTAATCGGTGGGCTTCCGGGAGGGATTCTTTTCAAAAAGCTCCTGTAATCCATAAAAGGGTACGACGAAAGTAAGCCCGTGGCAATAGTCTTTCGTATAACAGTCGCCGTCATGAAAAAGATTGGTGTTGGGATAATGGGCCTCGGGATAGGGACAATTCAATTCCGTGTATACCTCTACCTTCGAATCGTCCCATAGCAAGGATTGCCATTCATCGTCATTGACAAGGGCCTTGAAAATATCCGGCTCGTCCCGCTCGGGGGGTATGTAGGGAAAAGAGCCTCCCGGAATTCCGGTCACGCCGCCGGGATCATAGGGCTCCTCAGGCTCCGGGTCGGTATCGAAATTCCCGGTGTAGCTGTCCTCAAAGGTGATGGGAATCGTCCCTTCCCCGCCCGAGAGCTTGAACTGTGCGGCGCCTGTAGCGTTGCCGCCCCTGACCAGCACGTTTTTCGCCATGCTGTTAAAGGTCACTATGTATTGCAGCGTGCCGCCGCTCCACTTGAAGGTTCCCTCTCCGACCAGCACCCCCTCTATTCGCAGCGGGATGCTTTCGGCCGGCGGCAGGATGCTCAGCAACGCGGAGTTGCCTATGCTCAGGATATTGAAGATAAACTGATCGCCGTCCTGAAACAGATACAGCTTATCGGTGACCGTCCAGTCCAAGATGAACGACAATACCGAGCCGGGGCGCAGCGTGGTGGTGGTCACCGATCCGGTACTCCCGGTCCCGGTATACACCGTCTGCCCGCTGATTTTCACGGTCAGCGTATGCGACGTCTTGCCGGTCACGTCCGCCCCTGCCGTGAGCGCGGGCAGTATGACAAAAACGCTGGTCAGAATCAGCGCGATAACGCAAATCGGCACAAAAACCGCCAGCGCTATTTTTTTGCGTTTTCTATCCCATTTGCCCGCTTGGATGATTGATTGGTAAATATTGTCCATCTGCGTATCCCGTCCTTGTCATGTATTGTATATGTTTTTGATTTATTTAACGCTCCCGAATTTGGAAAGCGGCCATATGCGAAAAATAACCCTGCCGTCGATTCTGTCCTTGTTGACCGGGCCGAAACCGGCGCGGCGGCTGTCGAGAGACACCGGGCGGTTATCGCCGAGGACAAAAACGGTCCCGGGCGGGACCAGAAAGGGAAAATTGATATCGCAGGTCCCGATGCTCGGTTCCGCAACATACGGTTCATCCAATATATTTCCATTGATTGATACGATGCCGTCGCCGTTGATATTTACCCAGTCGTCCGCCGTGGCGATCACCCGCTTGACGTAGAGCTTATTTTCATGGTAAAAAGCAATGATATCGTTTTGTACCGGATCGTCAGTTTTCACCGCGAGAACGATTTCGTTCATCTCCAAAAGAGGGTGCATACTGGATCCGTCGACCTGCAGCACAGTCAGCCACAGATTGGCGACCAATATGATCACGGCGATGGCTATCAGAAGGGTGCTCAGAAACCCGCGCAACAGTTTTTTATAGGAGGTCTGCTTCTCCAGACGCGCGATTTCCCGGTCGAGCATTTCCACCGTCGGGCGTCCCAACCGGTCGACCTGTTCGCGTATTCGGCTGTCTTCTTTGCTCCTCGCCATACGGTCACCGCTTTATTCCGCTTATTCGCCGCTTACATGAATACCACCTGATAAGCCAGAAACAGATTTTTTCTTTCCTGCTTTACCCGCGTAAGCTCTCTTTCCAATTCGCGGACCACCGTCAGCAGATGATTTTTTGGAATCGCCTGCAGATGCCGGTTGAGCGCCTCGGTTTTTTCCGGTTCTGCTTTTTCATCCTGACTATGCATCTTTGCGCGGCCGCGGCTGACGGGTATATTCATCAGCGCGGCAAATTCGTCGTCGCTGTCCAACAGCGCGGTCAGTTCCCGCAGAAAGAATTCGTCCCCGTCATCTTTCAGGGCCGTATAGCTAACCTTTTTTTGCGTCATTTGCCTCACCTCATTTTGGTTTCAATGGGCTCCCATTGTAAAAACTATATCCGCCTGCTTGTCACCACAGGCTGTGGCCTTTGCCTTTGCCTTTAACAAGATATAGTAAAACGTCTTTGCGCTTAGACTGCCGTCGCTGATACAGTATCATATTCTTAAGCGCTTGTCAAGCGTTTTCACCATTTCCATTCATTTATTTTGTATTTTTTATATATTTGGCAAGCCGTTCAACAATCGTTCCCCCGGAACGATTGTTCGTTCAATTAAGCCGTCGGAAAAAGAAAATATTTCTCGCGTTGTAAATATTATACATATGGCCGCACTATGTCCCGTGCAAAAAAACACGGGAATTTTCTCTTGTTTTCCGTTACTGGTCAAAATTTATTGAAAATCCGTAACAATAAGTATTTTTATTACCCAAACAGTGTGTTACAATGGTAGCGGAATCCGTTTGGATTTATGATTACAAAAAAACATGGAGGCATTTTTTATGAAACACAGCGTCAAATCCATTGCCCTGCTCACAGCGCTCCTGCTGCTGCTCACCTCTATCCCGGCGACCATCCCCATCTTTACTACCGCGGAGGGATCCATTATGACCGATACACCGAGAGATTCGTCGTTCAACGACGGGTGGCGCTTCTCAATCGGCACCAACACCGGCGCCGAAAATCCCGCCTATGCCGACCACAGCTGGGCAGATGTCGAGCTGCCCCACGACTGGCTGATCAGCCAGCCGGGCAACTTCTACAAATCGGATATCGGCTGGTACCGCAAGACATTTTATCTGCCGGAGAGCCTGTCCGGCAAGCGGGTGGCGGTCCGGTTCGACGGGGTGTATATGGACTGTACCGTCTATGTCAACGGCCAGAAGGCGGGCGACTGGAAATACGGCTACACATCCTTCCAATTCGATATCACCCCATACCTGCAATACGGCAACAAACCCAACGTCATCGCCGTCCGGGTCAACCACCAGAGCGGCAACACCCGCTGGTATTCCGGCGCCGGTATCTACCGCAACGTCTGGCTGACCGTCACCGATCCGGTACATGTGGATTGGAACGGCATGTACGTCAGCACCGACGGCAACACTGTGAGTGTTCAAACCGAAGTGCGCAACGCCTCTGCTTCCACTGCCGCCGTAACGGTCCGGCAGACGGTTCTGAACGCCGCCGGGCAGTCGGTCGCCACTAACACCGGCACGGCTTTTAACGTCGCCGCCGGTACGGTGCAGAAGAACAGTCAAACCCTGACCGTCCCTTCTCCCACCCTGTGGGATCTGAATGATCCGTATTTATATACCTTAAAAACCGAAATCTTAGTCGGCGGCAACGTCCGGGACGAATACCGCACAGATTTTGGTTTCCGTAAGGTGGAGATCAAACCCCAGGAGGGCTTCTTCCTCAACGGGAAATATATGAAGCTGCACGGCGTCAATATGCACCACGACTTGGGCGCGCTGGGTTCGGCCATCAATGTCCGGGCGCTGGAGCGGCAGTTGGAGATCATGCAGGAGATGGGCGCCAACGCCATCCGGACCTCCCACAATCCGCCGGCCCCCGAACTGCTGGAACTCTGCGACCGGATGGGCATTTTGGTGATCGACGAGGCCTTCGACATGTGGGCGGACGCCAAAAACTCCAACGATTACCATCGGTTTTTCACCGAATGGAGCGAGCTGGACGCCCGGGCCTGGGTCCGCCGGGATCGCAACCACCCCTGTGTCATCATGTGGAGCATCGGCAACGAGGTCACCGACACCCAGCGCACCGACGGCGTCGCCACCGCCAACCGGCTGAAAGGGTATGTGCTGGAGGAGGATCCCAACCGCAACGCCAAGCTGACCATCGGCTCCAACTATATGGCCAACAGCAACGCCATCACCATCGGCCGCAGTCTGGGTTCGGCCGGGTATAACTACATCGAGGAGCTGTATGACGAGCACCATATCAAATACCCCGACATGGCGCTGTACGCCGCCGAATCCGCCTCCGCCGTCCGCAGCCGCGGCGTCTACCACCTGCCGACCGACAAAAATATCCTCACCTATTTCGACCAGCAGTGCTCCTCCTACGACAACAGCGTGGTCCCCTGGGGCGATTCGGCGGAGCAGGCCTGGAAATGGGACCGGGACCGCCCGTATGTCCTCGGCCAGTTCGTCTGGACCGGGTTTGACTATATCGGCGAGCCGATCCCCTACAGCACCAAAAACGCCTACTTCGGCATCGTCGACACCGCCGGCATCCCGAAAGATATCTACTATTTCTACCAGAGCATCTGGACCGACAAGCCGATGGTCCACCTGCTGCCCCATTGGGACTGGAACGAGGGCGATATCGTCCCGGTCTGGGCCTATTCCAACGCCGACAGTATGGAGCTGTATTTGAATGGTTCTTTACTGAGCAAGCAAAAAATGGATTTGACGGGCGATGTGCTGCATGCCGAGTGGTTGGTGCCGTATCAAAAGGGGACGCTGGAGGTCACGGCGTATAACGCCACCGGCAATGCCGTCGCCACCGACAGAATTTCCTCCTGCGGCGACGGGACGCAGCTGAAGCTGACCCCCGATCGTCACCAAATGACCGCCGACGGCAAGGATTTGATGTTCGTGGAGGTGTCAGTGCTGGATAAGGACGGGAATTTTGTGCCGAACGCCCGGAACCGTGTATTGATTTCGGTATCCGGCGCGGGTAAGCTGGTCGGCGTGGACAACGGCGACTCGACCGACTTTAGATCGTATCAGACACCTTTATGCAAGGCTTTCAGCGGCAAGCTGATGGCAATCATACAAAACGACGGCAATTTAGGGGAGATCACCGTCATGGCCGATTCACCCGGTTTGGAACCGGCCAGCGTTAGCTTTTTTGCGGGGCGTTATCAAATGGTCGCCGGGATCACCCTTTCCGCTATCGACGGCTCAACCGCCATTACGGCGGACAAAGGCAGATTGAAAATACAGGCGGCGGTGTCGCCGGTTGACGCGAATTATCAAAAGCTGGACTGGTCGGTCGTCAACGCCGACGGGACGGCTACCGATAAAGCGTATATCGACCAAAACGGCGTGTTGAAAGCGCTTAGAAACGGCACGGTCAAGGTCATCGCCGCGGCATTGGACGGATCGGGTGAATCCGCCGAGCTGACGGTCAGCATCTCGAATCAGGCCGCTTTTACCGCGGTAACCGGGATTACCGTATCCATGAAACAAACGCCGTCCGGCCAGTTTCAATATTCGGCGGAGGTGGCCCCTGCCGGCGCTCTTGTTAAAGAAGTGGATTGGTCGGTTTCCAGTATGTCCGTTATCAATCATATTGATAAAAACGGTTTATTGACGGTAGACAACGGCGGTGAGGTGACGGTACGGGCGACCGCTAAAGACGGCTCCGGCGTCTTTAGCGAGGGTATGTTATGCACTGAACCCTGGTTGTTTTCTCAAGAAGTCCCCGCCCGCAAAGTCACGCTGTCACTGACAAACGGCCAAACCGCCATCAACGGTCTCAACTCCGCCAAGGTCAGGGCCGCGATCCTCCCGGCCGGCGCCAGCTACACCAACATCGACTGGAGTATCCGGGACGAGCACGGCATCAATATCTCCGACATCGGCAAGCTCAACAAAAACGCCGACGGCACCGTCACCGTTTCCGCCCGGTATAACGGCCAGTTCACCCTCTGCGCCGCCGGCCGGAACAGCGGCAGCCAATGGCCGCAGGCCTATACCCTGATGACCTTCACCGCAGCCGGGCTCCGGGACAAGACGATAAGCGCTTATAAGACAATAAAAGCGCGGGACTACGACTTCGGCAGCAAGGTTTTCGGCCTCGAAGGCGCCGACAACGACCGGAGTATCGGCAGCATCTTCGCCGGCGACTGGTGCGGATTCAGGGCGCTGGATTTCAAGGATAACCCCTCGGTGAATATCAAGATTACCGGCGGACTGGGGAACAGCGCCCCCACCAATATTGAAGTGCATGACGGCGCCCCCGACGGGCCGCTGCTGGCCACCCTCGCTTTCGCCTCCACCGGCGGCTGGCACAACTTCCAGACCCGGACCTTCCCGCTGGAGGGGCTGACCGGAGCATATGACCTGTATTTCGTCTTCAAAAGCGGTTTCGTGTTCAACGGATTCGTGTTCGACCCCACCGACCCGCCGGAGGAGGAACAGGAATATGCCTTTATCCTCGGCGACGTCAACGGCAGCGGCGACGTCAGCATAACCGACGCCCGGTTAGTGTTGCAGCACCTCGTCGGCAAGGCCGCGCTGACCAAAGAACAGCAGGACGCCGCCGACGTGGACGGCGACGGCAATGTCACCATCTCCGACGCCCGGCTGATGCTGCAATATTTGGTAGGGAAGATCACGGAATTTCCGCAGGGGACGGCGTAGAGCTCAGTTGCGAATTGTTCTTATATATCCACATATAAGTACCACATGAAAGGCGGACAAACATCATGTTAAAAAGACGGCTGCGTGCTATATTCTGTCTCATTCTGGCGTTCGCGCTATGCGGCGGCGTTTTCAGCGCGGCACCGGTACTGGCACAGGAGGACGACATCTCCTTCACGCCCGGTGACATCAACCAAAACGGCACGGTCGATATCGGCGACGCCCGGATGCTGCTGCAATTTTTAGTCGAAAAAACCGCCCTCACCGACCGGCAGATGATGGCCGCCAATGTGGACGGTCAGGGGATATCCATCTCCTGCGCCCGGCTGATCCTGCAATATTTAGTGGACAAGGGGGGAGGCTTCCCGGACGCCGCATGGCCGTATCCGGTCAACGCGGCGGGCAACACGGCGGGGAATATTGCCAATAGCGGATTTGCTGCAATTCAGGGGGATTGGATTTATTATATCACCGGTTATAACGATGACGACGGCATATACCGCATCAAAACCGACGACAGCGGTAAAGAAAAAATCTCCGACGATCAGGCATCTTTCCTTAATGTCGTCGGCGAATGGCTTTATTTCCGCAGCTGGGGCGATGAATTTGCCGGTTTATGCCGCATGAAAACCGACGGCAGCGGAAAGGAACGGTTAAGCGATGATCCGGCAATGAATATTGTGGTTACCGGCGGCTGGATTTATTATATTAACGGCAGTGGTTTTGGTTTATATCGTATGAAGACAGACGGCGGCGGTCGGAAAAGACTGAGCGCCCGACAGGTATTTGATTTTAGCATTGCCGGCGGCTGGATATATTTTAATAATCAAGCTGACCATAATAAATTATATCGTATGAAAACCGATGGCAGCGGCAGTGAAAAATTATGCGACGATGAGCCGATGAAAATCCATGCTTTTGATGATTGGATTTATTATGAAAATTGGAATGACGATAAAAACATTTATCGGATAAAACCCGACGGGTCCGGCAGGCAAATGATAAGCGATGAATTGGCTTTCCAATGCAATGTTACCGGCGACCGGATTTATTATTCCGGCGTTAATGGTATATATCGCATGAAAACCGACGGAACCGGCCGACAACAGTTATGCGGCGGTGATAGCGATATGCTCAATGTGGTCGGCGATTGGATATATTATTATGCCCGGGATGTTATTTATGAAGGTGATGAATTTGTTGATATTCTATATTATGACTGCCGCATCAAAACCGACGGAACCGAATGGCAAATAGTGGATTAGCAGATCTTTTGGCGAATATAGACAAATACATATCGAATATCGTCAAAAATATTTTTATGCTGGTCAATTGCAATTCCCGCCGCGGGGGAGTAAAATAAGAAAGCAAAAATTTATTTAACATAACAGGAGGAAAATACCATGATCTGTCACATTCTCAAGGACGCCGACGCGATCGGCAAAGCCGCCGCCTCTCTTTTCGTCAGCCAGACGCTGCGCAAGCCCGACAGCGTGCTGGGCTTCGCCACCGGCTCCAGCCCGATTCCGACCTATCAGGGCATGATCGACGCCTATAAGGCCGGTATCGTGGATTTTGCCGGCGTCACCACCTTCAACCTCGACGAATACTGCGGGCTGGCCCCCGACCATGACCAGGGCTACCGGTATTTCATGATGCAAAACCTGTTCGATCACCTCAACGTCCCCCATGACCGCATCCATGTCCCCAACGGGCTGGCGGCGGATTTCGACGCCGAGGGCGTCGCCTATGACGCGGCCATCGACGCCGCCGGCGGTATCGACCTGCAGATCCTCGGCATCGGCCACAACGGCCATATCGGCTTCAACGAGCCCTGCGACGTCTTCCCGCAGATCACCCACAAGGTGACGCTGACCGAGAGCACCATCGAGGCCAACAAGCGCTTCTTCGCCTCCGCCGACGAGGTGCCGCGCTACGCCGTGTCGATGGGCATCGGCACCATCCTGAAGGTCCGCTCCATCGTATTGGTGGCCACCGGCAAGGGCAAGGCCGAAGCGGTGAAAAAGATGATAAAAGACGATCCGTCCCCCTTCTGCCCCGCCTCGGCGCTGCAATTCCACCCGGATGTCACGGTGCTGTTAGACGCGGACGCGGCGAGCCTGCTGTAAATTCGGAATTATGAATGCGGAATTACCAAGTAATTAAATTTTTCTTGCTCAAAGGCGGTATGCTGTGGTATACTGCCTTTGATGTATTTATGGAAAGGGGAATGTATACCCATGACCGACATCATCCAAAACCGGCGCAGTATCCGCCGGTTCCAGCCAGACAAACCGGTCACCCGTGAACAGTTAGACCAACTGCTGACCGCCGCCATGCTGGCGCCGTCGGCCTGCAATTCCCGCCCGTGGGAGTTTATCGCGGTCACCGACCGGGCGCTGTTGGATAAGATCGCGGCAATCCATCCCAACGCCAAGATGTGCGCGACGGCAACCGCCGCCATCATCGTGGTCGCGCTGCCGCAGCAGGGGCGGCCGGAGGGATATTTTCCCCAGGACTGCGGCGCGGCAACCCAGAATATCCTGCTGCAAGCGGCAGCGCTGGGTCTGGGCACCTGCTGGTGCGGCGTCTATCCCAGAACTGACCGGATGGCGTCGATCGCGGAGCTGTTCAGCATCACCGCGCCCAAAATCCCGTTTTGCGTCATCGCGGTCGGCCTGCCGGATGAAGCGCCGGAGCGGCGGGGGTTTTTTGAGACGGGGAAGGTGACGTATTTGTAAAAAGCAGAGGGAATATGAAAAGGTACACGTGGGAATACGACGGCGAGATCCATTCTTTTTTTGAAAAATTGTGCGACGCCACTTATCCGTGCAAATTGTTTATCGATTATGCGGATGAATGCTGTGTGTTGCGTAGAAAATCAAAAAATCGGTTTATGCTGTATTATCACCGACCGCATATCCGCAATTCATTTATCCGCGTTTTATTCGCAAAAGCAGAACAGACGCCGACCGGGGTCAGCATTACGGCGACCCTGCGGATGTTTTTACCTGTGTATATCTTTTTGACTGTCTGGTTTTCAGGTGTGCTCTTTGGGTTTATAACATCACTTTTAGCATCGGAACTTCTTGGGATAATCATTACGGGGTTGATGCTGACAACAGGGATATTGCTGACTAAATTGGCGAAAGGAAAACCCGAACGGGTGTTGTCGTTGATGGATGATATATGTAAAATATAAAGGGATGAAAAAGGATGGGAATATATGGGGATGAATAAAAAACTTGTAATCACTGCCGTGTTGCTGCTTGCTTTTCTTGTCTTATTATTCCCGATTCCTTTTGAGAATTTTGAAAACGGCGAGAGCAATGGAATGTTCAAGGCAATAGCATATACGGTATATCGCTACAACTATAAAAGCAGCACAGGACCGGACGGCAAAGATGGATATATTCAAGGAACGCAGGTATTCATTTTTGGCAAAAAAATTTATGATAACACAATATTTACAGCGAGTAATTAAAATGCCATGATACATAAAGCCATCGAATAATTATCAATTTCCCATTTTCAATTTTCAATTATATATCCGCGGCCATGGCGGAACTGGCAGACGCGCCGGATTTAGGTTCCGGTCCGAAAGGGTGCAGGTTCGATTCCTGTTGGCCGCAGTCAATATTTTTTCCCATTTTTGAGGAACATACAAATGGACGAGCTCAAAATCGAAGCGGGTGAATCCTCCCCGGAAAAACCGAAAAAGCGCTTCAAACGGCTCAAACGGCTGCTGCTGGCCGCCGGGATATCTGCCGTACTGTGCGTCTCGGCGTTTTTCCTCATCCAGCTGTATATCGTCGGGTCCGCAAAGCCCTACCTCCTCGGCGGGGCCGAAGACGCGCCGGTCTGCGACGCGGTGATGGTGCTGGGCGCCTTCGTCTACAGCGACGGCACCCCCACCACCATTGTCCGGGACCGGTTGGAATACGGCTATGAGCTGTATGCCGCGGGCAAGGCGAAGAAGATCTTAGTCAGCGGTGACCACGCGCAAGAGGATTACGACGAGGTCAACGCGATGCGGCAGTATCTGTTGGACAAAGGGGTGCCCTCAGAGGATATCTTCATGGACCACGCCGGCTTCAACAC
>Ga0123353_10008349_pt1 | contig 14132 bp, 10 predicted proteins | sample TergutLab28metaG_3_FD_92763 | JGI IMG/M metagenome (GOLD analysis project Ga0123353, IMG submission 92763) | Labiotermes labralis P3 segment gut microbial communities from Petit-Saut dam, French Guiana - Lab288 P3 | ecosystem: Host-associated > Arthropoda: Insects > Digestive system > Gut ... | reverse complement strand
TTCAGGTTCAACGACCTCGATATAGGCGCGATTGGCCCGTTCCCGCGCATCGTTGACATGGGAACAGTGCAATGATGCGTATGGCGCTTTTCAAGTGGCCGTTACGCTTGCCAGAGCCTTCGACTGTAGCGTGAACGACCTGCCTTTGACACTGGCTCTGTCATGGTATGCATAAAAGGCGGTATATATTCTGCTGACGCTGCTTTCACTTGGCATCAAAAACATATATATCGGGCCTAGCGTCCCGGCGTTCTTCTCAGAGGCGGTGCTGAATTTGATCGTCGATCAATTCGGAATTCATCCCATTACTTCACCGGAGAGAGATATGGCGTGTATGCTGGAGAAAAAACATATAGTGGTATTATTTGGATTTGCTACAATAATACGAGAAAAGCAATAACGACAATATGACGGCGTGGACTTCGAAAGAAGCTCACGCCGTTTTCATGCTCGTTTTGTCTTTTGCTTAGATGGAAAAATAATTCATGAAATTCTTATCCTCCGATGTAATAGTCGCGCCACAGCTCACACTTGACCACTTTACTGTTGACGATGGTGACATGGAAGATCATCGGGCGGTCGCCATAGGCGATATCCGCATAGTGCTCCTGGAAAAATGCAAAACTCACTTCGTTATTCTTAGAAAGGTCTATGTATTCCAGAGAGTAAAACTGTGGCATAAGGAACTGGCAATTCTCAGCGATCTCGTAAGTGCGTAGCTTCGGGTTGTTGTTGACGATGTCCACCCCTTCGTGATCCATTGTCTCGCCCTTGGCGTTTTTCTTGCCAGGCGAGTAGAAATGAAGCTCCACATAGTCGAACGTGGCGTATGCCCTGTCGTGCAGTTGATAAGCGTCGGTCACCAGCGCGTAGGAGGTTTCATTTACGCCGGTATTCTGCGGCGATTGCGCGGTAGAACCAAATTCGCTGTACTTGGACGAAACCCACCCGGAACCGTTTTTGTACGCGATCTTGTACCACATAACGCCCCTGTCATCCTTTGCGCTCGCGCCTAGGAATTGCGCCGTCGCGCCCTTCGCCAACGATCCAAGATTTTTCGCGTCGAGGCTCGGTTTTTCCCTCACGTTCACGCTCCCGGTGGTCTTGATGACAGAGCTGTAGAAGGGAGCGCTCGCTTGATAAAAAGTCGCCTTGAAGTCCGGGCCAAACGCAAGGATGAGGTTCATCGTGCAATACGGTTCCCCGTACTCGACGACCATGTACGCGTACTGCGCGTATGTGCCATGAGGAAACTCTAGAATATAGGTGTCGGCATTGCACGCGTGCAATGATCCGAGTTTATCAGGCTGGATCGTTTCTCCGACCCCTGACTCGCACAGCGCCTTAATAAATGCGTCAAGCGCGTGGGCTGGGGCGTTGATATCGATCAGTACCATATAGAGCTGATCTTCGCCATCGAACCGATATGAGAAGATGGCGTCTTCCGCACCCTCGATGAACAAGGACGTGTAGTAGGCGAGGTAGCCCTCGTCGGTGAAATCAGGCGCTCCCTTCTCTCCGATAACCGTATCAGGGCCTACGCTGAACGAAATCGGGTTGTAGGAGCCGAAGCCCGCGTATTCGTAGACTTCTTCAACCGTCTTGGGGTACGCATCCGCGAAAGCGGTAGGAACCGCCGAGAGTAGCAAGAGAACAACGACAAGAGAGACAAGAGCGCGGCAAACAGCTTTCATAGGAACCCTTCTTTCTTTTTCGTGTCACGGTGTGTCGTACAGAGTATGTCGGGCAGAGTTGTGTGCCTTTTCAAGCCATGTTATTAGTGTACTCCGCATAAGTTATCGCTACGGAAAAACCATATCGACGAGAGTGCAAACCAGAGAGAAAACCATCGAAACCAACGGTAAAATGATCCTTCTCCCGAGTCCACAAATCGAGACAAAAGAAAGCCGCAGCTTTCTGAACAGGTTCATCGTCAACACCGTAGTGTAGATTGCGACCTCGCTGGTGTGCTTCAGCCGCGTCATGATCAAGCCAAGCGAGTAGCGCCGTTTACCGACCCCGAACTCGCACTCTATCGCCGAGCGCTCGCCCGATTCTTCACGCTCTAATCGTTGTTGCTCCCGGTATATCGCCCTGCCCTTGGGCGGCCTGCCCAGCTTGGGACCGCTCATACGGATCCCCCATTTCTTACACTTCAAGAACTGGGAACGTAAAATATAGCAACTGCTCATATTATTACTCATTCTTTATGTTGATGTTAAATTCCAGATTTTCCATTTCATCTCGGTAGTCCTCGCCGCTTTCTATCAGCATATCATCGTCTTCGTTTGCGACGATCCAATTAACGGTCACTTTTTTACCAGCGGCAGCCCCGTCCATGAGGCGGAGCATGTTATATATTTGCTTGGTGGTCGAACTGTTGAAGTATTCCAGCGCGCAGTCAAAGGTGAATGCGGCGAAATCGGATGCCAGGTATTCTTTGAGCCATTCGTTGATTTCCTGAAAAAAGCTGACGATGTCCTCAAGATAACTCTCGCCTTCAAAACACATATATCCCTTTTCTTCGTCAATAAGGATGTATGGTGTCGTTTTCGTTTTTGCTCTTTCTAAGTTAAAAGACATAGTTAAACCCCCTCCTGTGTGATTTCTACATACAAAGTAAAGAATGAAAAACCATCGGGTGTTGGCATAAATGAATATTCAATCGGGGCTGTCGCCCGCCTTGCGATTTCGATTAATCCCAAGCCCGCGCCCTGACTCTCCGGATTATCATTGTCAGCACGCATCCTTTCCTTGTAGTATTGCCGCAATTCATTTTTATCGAGCGAGTTTAGGTGATCTATCTTCTCCGATAAGAACGCAATATTTTCATTCTTTACAGCGTTTTTAGTCTGTACAAAAAACGTATCTCGCTTATCCGTTTTGTTCCCCATTATCACCATTCCCATCGGTACATCGACAAGCTCGTCGTCCGGCGGTGTCGGATACTGCTCCTTTTCCGCCGAATACATCAGCATATTCGTGACCTGCTCTACAAACACGGAGAAAATAGCCTTTGATGCGCTTCCCTTTATTTGGTCATGCGACAAATGGGTCTTCACCATTTCGGCAAGCCCCTTTATACCGTCATCCCACATGGGTCCGTTGTATATAACCTTTATATTCAACTTTTCTACTACCCCGGTATATTCGCTCATATCTATCATATGAAAATCCTCCTTTAATATTGGGATATGTTAATGCTTAAAGCTTGAAAGTAATTAATTCGAAGTCGTCTCGCCTTGGCTCTTCGCCCCGGTGTTTTTCAAAAGCGTCCCATATCTTGCCTGATATGACCTCTTGCTTCTCACTATGGTTTTTAAGGATAATGTGTTCCACCGGCTTATACCCGAATTGCTTGTTATTTTCACCGCCTATTTGGTCGTACATGCCGTCTGAGGACACATAAAACTTATTGTTTGGATTGGGCGGGATATGAACCACATTAATCTCCTCTTTTCCGGTCAATCTGCCTTCGCCGACTAAAAGTGATTGCCCCTTGTATCTGGTGACTTCATTGCCATCGCAAACCAACACACTGATGTTTCCTGCTGACATCGAAACATTGCCGTCCTTCGCGATAAACATGACAACAAGGTCACAGCCGTCGTTAATCTCCATACTGGAAATGTCGTCGGCTTTCGCATTCAAGACGGTTGCGAGTTTTTTATCAAGCATATACAGGATTTGCGCCGTATCAGAACAGTTATCTTCTGATATAATGGTATCTAGTATACTCGCGACAAGCATTGTGAGCAGCGCGCCCGGAGTTCCGTGGCCCGTACAGTCACACACGCAGAGGACTGAGCCTTTGCTGAAATTTTTTGCCCAATATATATCGCCGCCAACGATATCGCGCGGCTGCCATATGATTGAATGATCTGAAAACGCCGCATTGAACACCTCACTTGACGGAAGGAGATTTTGCTGTATCTTGTTTGCATACCTCGCGCTTGACAGCATTACTTCGGAGATAGCTTCCGCTCGGCTTTTCGCAAGCTCCGCCTTGTACGCATCGCTTTCCGCCTGTTCTTTTTCTATTAAATACTTATCCAAATCAACCGCCGTGGAATTGACGGATTTTTTTATTCGCTCAAAATCGCCTTTATACTCGCTTTCCATACGTGCGGCAAAATTTCCACCCGCTATTTCGGAAAGTGTTACGGCGACGTCGTCGATAGGACGTGCGATCGTGTCCATAAGGTCATTGAACTTGGAGATAACGTCGCGCCATTCACCCGGGTATTTGTCTGTTTGGGCACGGTAACTTAAATTGCCGTTAAGCGCGTTCTCCACCACATTCTTGATATCACCCTGCATGCCGGTTACTATTTCTTGCATGGTGTTGAAATTCTTCGACAACATTCCGACTTCGTCATTTGATTTCCTAACCGGTATATGAATATCCATTTCGCCGTTTGTAATCTTGTTTGACGCCGTTTGTAATGATGACAAAGGCTTTGCGACAGACCTTCTGAGGTAGTAAATGGGGATCCATATAATCACAACAAAGATTACAAGTGATATACCGAGCATCAGCATCGCGAAATTATTGCTTCTCGCGAGTACATCGTCTATATTCATAAGTACTCCGATCAGTCCTATGGGTTGATCGTTCTCATCGAAAATAGGCGCATAGGCCGCGATACCCGGACGATTGTTTACATTGAAAACATACGGTTCGGTCACTCGGGCTTCGCCGTGTTCAAAAGCATCGAAAGCAGGTTGTTCAAACATCGTCTTGCGTACACCGTCATTCAGCTTAAAACGAGTCCCTTCAATATATATTTTCATAACGACGGTCATCGTCTCGCCTGTTGCGGCGTCAACTCCTGTTTCACCAACGGGATCGAAAGTACCCGCATAAAAGAACGCGAGCCCTTCGTCCGCCTTGGTTTTTAGGAATTGCTTTTCGAGATGGTCGTAATGGTCGTTTGTTTCGCCCGTATCGAGAGCGTTCCGGAATTCGTCCGGCGTGATCGACATGGCGGCGGATTTGGCGAGAGCCATCGCCTTATCCTGACTCGCCTGAATGGAATCATCACGGTGAACAACAAAACTAAAAATACCTATAGTCACTGTATTGACCAAAATGATCAGCAGGACAATGACTGTGATCTTTGTAGCCAATGGCATAACTTTTTCACGTTTCATTGATTTCATGCTTTCTACTCTCCTCATCAATTTATTACAAATAGGTTCTAAGCTTGTCTAAAACTTCGTTAAAATCCAGCGGTTTGCCAAGATGATCGTTCATGCCGACTTCAAGGCATTTCTCAATGTCCTCCCTGAATACATTGGCAGTCATTGCAATGATCGGTATTGTTTTTGCTCTTGGTATATCAAGAGCGCGAATCGTGTGTGTAGCCTCATGCCCGTCCATTTCAGGCATTTGAACATCCATGAAAATCATGTCGTACTTGTCCGGCATTGCCTCGAACATGTCAACTGCCCGTTTGCCGTTTTCCGCGCAGTCGATATTCAATTCCGTAGGTTCAAGCAAAGCAAGCACAATTTCGCGGTTGATTTCCACGTCCTCCACTAGCAGTATCGTGTTATTTGCAAATACATCCGTATAATCGACTTTTTCTTCCTGATCCATCGCGTTATCAAAACCGATACACTCATTTATCATGTCGACAATCATTGATGGGAAAAGCGGTTTGGGAAGAAATTTTACCGCTCCGGCTTCCCGCGCTTCGTCTTCGATAATGTTCCAGTCTGTTGCCGAAAAAATAGTGACGATACTATTTTGCGACGTTTTCTTTTGTATTTTATGGGCGAATTCGATTCCGCTCATGCCGGGCAAATTCCAGTCTACAAAATGGATATCATAATTATCGTCATTTTCCAACCTTCTCTCAGCTTCTTCGCCGCTGGCAGTAACTGTACAATAAACGCCCCATGATTCAGCAAGCATTGTGAAAAAATCACGGACGATAGAATCATCGTCTACCACAAAAATACGGAGGTTGCTCCAATTTACGCCTTCGGGGAGCCGTATGATTTTTTCATCGGAGCCGCGTTTCATTAAAATCGTAGAAATAAATTTAGAGCCCTTGCCGGATTCTGATTCGACCCATATTTCACCGCCCATGAGCTCTACGATGCGTTTTGAAATCGCAAGACCAAGTCCCGTACCGCCAAATTTACGGGAAGTGCCGGACTCAGCCTGTTCAAATTTTTGGAACAAACGGGCTTTTTGCTCATCGGTGATACCGATGCCCGTATCCTCTACGCTGATTCTCAAACGGCATATACCGTTTTCCTCTGATACAAGGCTAGTATCAAGGCGTATCGTTCCTTCTTCCGGCGTAAATTTCACGGCATTAGACAAAAGATTGGTTATAACTTGCGACAATCTTTGGTCGTCGCCGATTAAAACACGCGGCACATCTTTGCCGATATGTATATAGAATTTTTGCTGGCGCTCGTCCACACGGAAATTGATAACATCCGCGACTTTCTGCAGCATTTTTTCAAAATCAAAACTGACGGGCGATAATTCAAATTTATCCGCCTCAATCTTTGACATATCAAGGATGTCGTTGATTACCCCAAGCAGGTGTTTTGAGGCGCCATCGATTTTATCGAAAGCGTCCTGTGCTTTTTTCATGTCCTGCGCTTTCTTACCGATCGACGTCATTCCTATAATGGCGTTCATCGGCGTGCGGATTTCATGGCTCATTGTACTGAGGAAATTACTTTTTGCTCTGCTTGCCGCTTCGGCTTCTATGCGCTGCCTTTCCGAGTCAAGAATAATGTTTTTCGTCTCGGTTATATCCACAAGCGCGCCTGCGGCCCGGACGGGATTATTGTCAATATCGCGGATGGTTTCGCCGGAAATGCGGTAATACGTATATTCGTCATTTTTCTTCATCAACCTGCATTCGGCATCAAAAGGGGACTTTCCTGTTTTATCAGATAAGTGTCTTTTAAAGGCGTCAAGCGTTTTTTCTTTATCTTCGGGATGGAGGCGGCTGATGAAACTTCCGATCTCATTCGGAAAATCGGCCTCGCCCGAATACCCTAACATATATCTGAATTCAACCGAATAAATAAACGGATTCTTCAAGTTGACAGGGTCTCTTGGTACAACTTCCATATCCCAAAGGCCGATCTTTGACGCTTTGACCATCAGATTCATCTTCATCAGCTGTAGTTCGTTCAGGTCACGAACGCGGATCATCTCTATCTCCCGTTCCCGTGTTTCGGTCATATCATATATATAACTCATCGTGACGAAACTGTTCTCATATGGGATTTTCTTAAATTCAACGTCTAAATTGCGCATCACACCGCTGACAAGCAATTCGATATTAAATTTTTGAAAACCCACTTTCGCAGCGGTCATCAGCCTTTCCACTAACAGTGTGGAACCCCAGGTATCTAACTTAAAATTCGGCATTTTGAGGCTGTTGCGCTCCGGCAACTTGGCAAGCATATCTTCTTTGGTCTCAAACCCCATGAAACGGAGAGCGGCAAAATTGCAATCAACGACAAAAAAACCACTGTCAAACAAGATATTCATCTGTGGATTCGATTCGATCAAGTTCTTCATAAGATCGTCTGCGTCATGCGACTTATCCATTATATTTACACCTCCTCCTCTGGAACGAGGCCTAACCGTATTATATTACAACTTCCAACGCACGGTCAAGACCTCAGCCTCCTCATTTCCTCCATGAACAGGAGCTTGCTGGCCGGCCTAATCGAACCGAGCACCCAATTTTCATCCCCCGCCGCACCGTACGAGATTGCCGTCGCCGTCCGGGTGAGTTCCCGTATTCGCTCGGCCAATCCATAGTATTACAGTTAATACAGACTCCCGCCGATGCTGTTGGTCTTGAGCATCTCAGCCCCGGCCTCAATATAACTCAGGCCGAAGCCCTTCACATCGTCCACTCTCTCTACATTCCAAAGTTCCGGGTACTCGCCCGCCTTCATGCCCTTTTTTACCAGAAACGTACCTCATGCGCCGTCCGATACCAACGTCCGGCCCGCGCGCGCCGCGTCTGTGGTTTTCCATCTGGTCAGGGATCGCGCATCCTTTCAAGGCGAGGGGAGTGGTAAACGCCTCCTGAAGACTACATGATTTTCAAATTCATTATATCATATGCAGGAGCAAATATGGCGTTAAAAAATGTTAAACGCTCGAGGGCGATAAGTTTTTCACCAATAAACGTCGACCGTTTGGTGTTTCGCTCACTTGAAAATGAATGTTGAGCGTGATAAACTGTGCATACGCCACCGTGACGATTCTATATGTGGAGGAGGGTACCATGAAGAGACAAACAGCGCACATCAGAAATGCCTTGCCCGCGTTTACCGACATTATACAGGATCGACAGCGGATCACAGAGGTGATGCGCGAAGCAGTGAAGAAGCCGCTCACCGTCATTTCGGCGGGCACGGGATTTGGAAAAGCGCAGGCGGCGTCAACGCTGTATGACATGCCAAACGGCCGGGTTATTTGGATGCAGCTCACCAAGATCGACAACCATTCGCCCCGGCTGTGGGAGCGCCTGTGTGACGGCATCCGGCTGCACAGCAAATCGCTGTCAGCCGAGTTGGGGTCGATTGGATTCCCTGAGTCGCTGAACGACTACCACCTGATTTTCCAGACGGTCGCGGAGACCGTCGCCAGATCCAAACATCAGATCATAGTCATCTTTGAGGATATCGACGTAATCCACGAGCCAAAAATCATAGAGATGATCGAGTATACCGTCTCCCTACAGATCAACGGGCTCTCGATTGTGTTGATCTCCGACGGACGGCCCGAATTCAATCTGGCCGCGTTTGATGAGAAGGGCATGCTCTCAACCGTAAACCAGGAGGTTCTCCGGTTGACACAGGAAGAAATTGCCGATTGTTTTGAGCTGCAGGACATTGAACCGGACGAATTCTCATTCTCCATTGAGGAAATATACGACTGGACATACGGTTGGCCGTTTGCGGTGTACCTGATCGCGCTGGGTTTTTTGCGGGGAGGCTTTTCGAAGGACGACATCTATTCACCGGGCCTGTTGGATATGCACGCGCTGATCGAGATGGATATCATGCAAAAAATATCGGGGGATACCCGGCGTTTCTTGCAGAAACTCATCATTCTGGAGAGCGTGCCCGCCGCGCTTCTCAAAGCGCTGGCAAAAGCGACCCTCATCGGCAAGTCGGAGCTGGACCGCATGTATCACATGCTGCTGCGGTTTGAGGCTCAGTCGGGTTGCTATCAGGTCATGCCCCTGTTCCGGGAACTTTTGCTCGAGCGGTATAACGATTTGAGTGATGCGGAAACCGCCGAGCTCTATCTAACCGCGGCCGCATGGTACCGGGAGCACGATGACGAACTGCGCGCGATCAACTATTACTGCGCGGGTAACGATTACGTGAGCGCGTTTGAAATCATACTGGAACATACCCACCGCCTGCCGAGCGAGACCGCGGGCCTGTTTATACGCATCATCGACGAGGCCCCGCCAGAAGCCGCCGCGAAGAGTCCCGTCGTGCTCGTAGCCCGTGTGCGGTTCTTAATCAACAACGGAAGGGTGGAGCAGGCGCACAGTTCGTTGCTCAAGTTGCGCATTGAATATGAAGTTCTGCCCGACTCGAAAGAACGAAACGCGGTGCTGGGTGAGATTTACATCATGTCGGGAATCATGGGCCTGATATATAAGACGCTCGATTTTGCGGAATTCTTCAAACGTGCGGACGCGTTGTTGCCGGAAGGCAGCAGGGTTGTCAATAGGCAATTGGCGCTCGCGGGCGGCTCGAGTTTCCTAACGACGCGCGATCTCGGGCCGGACAGCGTCAAAAGGATGGTCGAGGCGCTGTTCGTTGGCATGCCGCATGCGGTGCGCGTCATGCACGGCTGTGGGGCGGGGCTGGAATACTTTGTCGCGGCGGAGGTAGAATACATGGCAGGCGCGATGAAGATCGCTGAAAAGCACGCATACGCAGCCCTTTATCAAGCGCAAGTTCACGAGCAGCTCGATATCGAATATATGGCGTTGTTTATCCTGCTCCGCGTCGCCACGTATAAGGGAGACACCAAGCGGGCCGCCGCCTTAATAGAGACGGTGAGCAAATACTTCAAGCGGAAGCAGACGCCACTGTGTGGCGCGCTGTGCGATATCGTCGTAAGCGGGTTCTACGTGCCGCTCGGGCGCTGCGACAAAGTGGCCGAGTGGATTCGGGAGGCTTCGGATCTGACCAGGCCGCTCGCGCCGATATCGCTGAACCGGGGTCAGTGGATTCGGGCCAGATGCCTGTTAAATCAAGGCAGGTACAGTGAACTGTTGAATTATCTCAATCAATTGGACGAGCTTTATGCCGTGAAGTATAGTTTGGTGGGACTGATAGAGGATGCGGTCATGCGCGCGATCGCGCTGTACTACTCGGGCGAATACGAGGATGCGTTTGAGGCACTTGATAAATCCTACCGGCTCGCGTGTGAAAATAAAATCATCATGTGCCACGTCGAGTTCGGAAAGTGGACGCGCACGCTGGTTCGCGCCGCGAGGATGAAAAAAAGCTGTCGGATCCCCCACGAATGGCTCGACCTCATCTATACGAAGTCCTCCATCTACGCCAAGCGACTCTCCGCGATGGCGAGCGGTATGCTGGGGGAAGGCAACGAGCGGTCGAGCGTGAGCCTGTCCAGGCGCGAGCAGGATCTGCTGCTTGGGCTGTGCCAGGGATTGACGAGGGAGGAACTCGCCCTGACTTACGGGATCTCCATCAACACGGTGAAGCGGATGATCCCCACGATATACGATAAACTGGGTGCGACAAACAATCTGGACGCGGTGCGCATCGCCACTTCGCTGAATCTGATGGCGTAGCGCGCTGAAATATCAATCTCCGTAGATCAACGGCCGACGCACATACTTGAAGGTCTCCTTGCCGGTCACGATCACGCCGTTCCTGCTGGAGGAACAGTGGATGATCTGAACATTCCCCGACGGATCGGCGCTGAGCAGAATGCCGACGTGATCGTACTCAGCCTCGCCCGGCACGTCGCAGAACACCAAGTCACCCGGCTGTGCCTCGCTCCATTTCACGAGGAAAGAATTGTCCCATTGGCTAGCCGCCGATTTGCCGATTTTCAAGTAGGCGTCTTTGTCGCCGGTCGCGTTTGTAAACGACCAACACACAAATCCGCTGCAGTCCAGGCCCATGGGCCGCACGATGCCGCTCATAGCGCTGCCCTCGGCGAATACGACGCGCATATCGCCCCAACGATCGTCCCAACCCACGCGATAGGATTTCCCGCCCCAGAAATAGGTAACCTTGTTCTCCAAGGATAGCGCCGCCGTGAGTACCGCGCGCCGCCTCTCGGATATGCCGGTTGGTATGCGCTTGCGGTTTTTCCGGTATTCGTCGATTGTCAGGCGCGAGAGGATGCTTCCGTCGCGCATCGCCTCTACTTTCCTGCGCATTTTATCGGTCATGAGGGCATCCAGAGCGGTTCGCTGTTCGTGGAGGCCGTAATGCTCCGCGACGTCGGCAGCGGAGAGTCTCCTGACGGTAATGACGTAGTGAGTATCGCCTCCGCCTTCAATTTCCCGAAACTCCAGCCTCGTCATATTCCAGAAAATCTCGGCGAGTTGGCGCTTCAAGGCTGAGGTCGGCGCCTCTACGCTATGAGGAAAGTTGGTCGTTGAGCCGTTCAGCGCGGCATATATTGCCAATATATCACAGATGTTGTCGTTTTCGTATTCGATCCGCGTCGATTTGGGCATGTCGAAGACGCCCTTCATGCGGCTGATCTCCTCTGCAAGCTGGCCGTTGAATTCCTTGATCATACCGATCAGAGCCAAATTTCCGCGCGTGTACGGCTGGTCGGACTCGCTCCATCCGGATGGCCGCCGGTAGCTGAGTATCGCACCCGAAGCCCCTTCGACGTCCGCTTTGCCTTCTGTAGTCGTATTGGGTGACGCGCTTTTTTCTACGTCTTCTTCATCTTCATCATCATCGCCATCGCTGTTTTTGTCGTCATTTTCATCTTCATCATCATCGCCGTCTGTATCTTCATCGTCTTTTTCTTCATCTGTATCGCCATCTGTACCGCTATCAGTTTCATTTCCAGTTTCGTTTTCGGTATCATCTTCTTCGTCTGGTTCGGCTTCTGATTCGGGTTCGTCGGAGGATTTTTCCGATTCTGGGTTCGGCTCGGATTCTTCATCAATCCCTTCTGAGAGGATTGTAGACACCTCGACGAAATCAAGCGCCGTTTCAGGCGCGGGGGAATCGGCGGACGAAGAGATCCATTGGTTGAGAACCATCAGACATATGAGCAACAGGATCAAGCTCACCGACGCGAATCGGATTTTATTCTTCGCGCCCCGCGTAAAATATCTTCTTTTCATGAGTGAATCACCTCGCAGCATTGATGAACCATAGAATCGGCTTAGGGGGTCGCCGGGGATACGAGGGAATTGGCAACGTAGACCTGCCAGACCGCTTCTGGCGCGCCGCCGTCCGCCTGTATGATGTCGGCCATGATTTCCACGCGGATCTCCATATCCCTGTATCTCTGGCGCGCCGCCGCGCTGTCATAGGTCAGCGTGACTTTTGTCAGAAGCGGCGCCGTCGCCTCGCCGGGACCGAGCGCCGTACGATAGTAGAAATAACCGTCCCGATAGAACCAGTTGGACGCCCAATCTTCGGCGAAGTAGAGCGTGAGATCGCCCAGTACCAATATAGCGGGCGGTGCGTCCGACGGCGCCCGGAGCACGCCGAAATTACCGCCCAGTCCCAGGCCAGCATCTCCATCCTCGCCCGCCGTCCGCAGTTGCGGTACGAACATCACGCGCACTACGCCCGGCATGCCGCCTTCGTTGGCGTTTTTTAGCCTGACTTCCCTTCTGTCCCACGAGATTGGGCCGCCGTCGTTCTCGATGATGGTCACCGTCAGCGCCCCGAAGGGGAGCGCGCTTGGCGGGGGTTGGGCGGCATCATGAAAAAAAGCGTACGCCGCTGCGGCAAACAACAACGTCGCCAAGATTACGAAAAGCTCTAGCCGTCGTTTTACGCCCCGTGCCACTGAAATCAGCCTACGCGGAGCGAATCCCGCCGCGCCGAAGCGCACATACCGGTTTCGGTTGTCTCTGCGTCCGTTCATGTCTTTTCCTCGCTGAGCTGAAATTTGGGTTCATATCTGTGGCCGCGGGAGTACGTCGCCCGCTTGTGCGCCCGTCCTGCAGAAGACGGCTTGCGCGCCGCGCGCCCGCCGAGCAGCGCGGCGGTGAGGAAGAGGGCGATGATCGTGATTACGGCGACCATCCCGCCTTGCGCAGTGTATAGATAATTCAACGGGTATCCCATCACGGGCACGGAAAACCGCACGACGCCCGTTACGCTCTCAAAAGGCACCGGTTTGGGGTCGTTCTTGCCGTCTGAATCGGCTGTGACAATAAACCGCTGGTTTTCATTATCGATTTCCGTCACGCGGCGTACGACCGGCGAGTCACCTGAGTGGGGAAGGACGATCACATCGTCCAGTTTGACCGATGCCGGTTTTGCCGGCGCGACAAGCACGACGCTGCCCGCGCGGACGCCGGGCTCCATACAATCGGAGAGTACCGCCAGCATCCTGATCCCACACGCATTGGAAACCGTGATCGCCAGCGCGGCGATCGCCACAATGGCTATGACAAGATGCGTTATAATCAAAAACCTTTTTCTCATCGGATACCTCAACCGCCCTTTCCAATCGCCTCTGTTTCATATGACAATCACATTATATAAAAGAAAAACGTCGCAAACTTCACCCCAAGGCGCGCGATCGCGTGCGGTGGGGGTTAATCGAAATCGGGCATGCCGCCCACCGAGCGCGCCTTGCCGGCAATCCACAGATCATTTGCCACTCGGCTTTTGAAGAGAAAGATATGCTCTCGCTCCGCGCCGTCCACCAGCCGCGTGACGCCCCATTCGCCATCCAGGGTATAGCGCCAGTTACCGTCCAGCTCGGTGACGGTGTAGTATCCCGCAGGCAGCTCGACGAGGGTGATTTCGGCCTCCCAATCGGCCGATTGCACCGACACCACCTGGAAAAACGTGCGCGTGACCGGGTCGTTTTTCGCCTCGCGATAGTTGATCTCATACACAAACTGTTCGAGTTCCCGGGC
>Ga0123353_10008346_pt1 | contig 14134 bp, 13 predicted proteins | sample TergutLab28metaG_3_FD_92763 | JGI IMG/M metagenome (GOLD analysis project Ga0123353, IMG submission 92763) | Labiotermes labralis P3 segment gut microbial communities from Petit-Saut dam, French Guiana - Lab288 P3 | ecosystem: Host-associated > Arthropoda: Insects > Digestive system > Gut ... | reverse complement strand
TGTAAACCGCTTCGCTAACCGTGCCATCTCTATAACCAACTCCTCATTTTTCTTGGTTATATTATATCATTTTTTGATATCTTTTGCAACAATATTCTTGATTCTATTGCGAATTAGTATTAACTGATAAACAGCCCCATGGACTTCGGCTCATGGGGCTGTTTTTTTATTTATGACTATCCCTTGCCGGGGAGTGGACGTAAGCGTCAACCTCATCCACCCCTGTCCACGTTAGGAAGAAAGAAGTACAATAGACTCCAAAAAGGGTTGAAAAAATGAATAGCAGAGAGCTTGCGGCGGAGTACCGACTGGCGCAGTGGTCGCGGCTGCTGCAAGAACGAGCAGCAAATGAGGAAAGCCTCCAGGATTTTTGCCAACACGGTGCGCGGCGCGAAAGCCAGCGCGATTTTATACAGTCTGATTGAAACCGCCAAGGAGAACGGCCTTGTCCCCTTTGATTATCTGGTAAGAGTTTTTAGCCTTGCCCCTAATTTGGTTGATGGCGAGTCAATTGAAATGCTGTTGCCTTGGGCACTGGGCGGAACGGGTTGACGCTTACTTTTATGAGGCGGACATCGAGCACATCAGCATGGCGATTACCCGGGAGGCATAAAAATCCCCGCCCGGCCCTGGGGCAAGACGGGGGAATATTTGGAGCTACTGGTCGGAATCGAATAAAGAGGACACCACAACTTATTCTGTGTTTGAAGAAGACCGTTTAATCTCATCATTGGCGATATTGTAGGAGCGTGCTAAAGTTTCCACAAAAAAAATCATGCCTTCCCGGGTAATATCGCAGTATTTGAAAGTATATATAATGTCTTGTACCTGCTTCTCGCTTGGCTCCTTAAACTTTTCAGTTGGATGTTCCTGTTCAAAAATTTTGCGAAAGGTTGAGAGAATTAAGAAATAGGCAAACAGCTCGTTTGGAAAATTGTAGATGTTAATATCCGACTTCACTACCATAAATGGCTTTAAATTGATAAGCCAAAAACACATCAAAGCAATAAATTTATACTCACAAACGGCCATTCCATCATGGAAAATATGATAGTATGCCTCTCGTTTATCCACTCTACTGATTACCTCATAAAGGTTTCGATCGTGTACAAAATAGTCATCGCCCTTTTCCAGTGATAGATTTTGATAGCGTAGAAAAATTTCCCACTCATCCTCAATTGCCTTCATACGGATGCGTGCTTCCCTTTGAGTAAAATACTCGTATTTGCCCTGTGCATTCAAACGCAGACGGTCAATATTTAGCTCTGGCATCCACATCTAATCCTTTCGTGTCGAGTGAACCTACAGTCCCCTCTTTACGCAATAACCGGGAACCTTCTGCGAAAGTTATATAACCACTCTGAATTTTTTCATCAGCCCCCTTCACAATAGGGGCGTTGAATTTATGGTTTTTTTTGGATTGCTCCCTGATAAGCCGCAGTTGTTTACCACTGATTGTATAATTGCTGTAGCCCAGTCTCTGTTTACGGAGGTTGCTGCGAAGATATCGTCTAGATACTATATAAGCAAGCGCCAGAACAAAAAGAAAGCATATACCAACCACCATGAAATATTTACTTGTTTCCATAATAAACTCCTTTGTTAACTATAAATTCTCTCCGTCGGAATGGGTTTCCCGTTTTCTGTAGAAACCGTTGCGCGAGGGAGTCTTAGATCTTCTACGATAAGTGTTCTGACAGTTTCAGCCAAAATCGGCGTGAGCGAAAGGGCATAAAGAAAAATTCCCAATATAGTCATCAGACAAGACGTTAAGGCACATTGATACTCTGTAAAAAAATCAACTGTGCTGACTGTTAAAAACAAACACAGGATACAAAGCGCAACGGCACATTCGCGCACCACCAGCGGGGCTTGGCGCCGCTTCGCCTCGGAAAAAGTTTTCCAGTAATAGTATATGAGCCCACCCGCAGAAATAGCTAATGAAACAAGAACTGCTTTGTTTGTATCCTGACTCCGGGGTAATTTCGCAACGAAAGGCAGTAAAACTGTCATCAACTTAAATAGGCCATCTGGAAAGCTTTTGAAGATGATGCTTGACGATTGTTCCGTCGACATTATTATGCTCCTTGTAACTGCACAAATTAATAGAAATTATTACTGTTCCATTATACGCAGTAGCACGACAATTGTCAACCATATTTTACTAAAACTTTCAAAATATACTTGTTTGTACAAGCAATATGCCCGCGATCCAACCTATCGCGCGAAACGACTGACCACACCGCAGGCATTGTCTAAAAACTCTTAAAATGATACAAGTTAATGAAAGGTATATTTGAAACCAGTGGTTTCACTCTTCTGGAAAAGATACAACGGATACAATCAAAAGTTGTCCGAACAATGGGGTACACTTCACGGTTCATCACACTGAATACAATTACAGCGGCATACAGCTTAACACCCATTTTTTTGTTTAGTTGAATTTATATTTCCTTTTGGATGCGCCATTTAAAGTTAAACAGGTATCATCTATGTTTATATTCTTCAAAACCCGGCAGCGATTCTGATAAAGAAGATCATAATATGGCGCATCAAAAAACTGCCCATGAACGATTATTTCAAAAGCATCTCGAATTTTTTTAAGTGCCTCTTCCTCTGGCTCCATTCTTTTTTGCATCTTTTTTTGACAGCCTCTCAAATATTCCAGGACCGCTTTCATCGTTCCTGGGGGATACATATCCTCCGCATCTTCCTCTGCTGTCTCAAGAGACGCAAGATATTTATGGTATGTGCGAATTCGTTCTGTAAGCGTTTCTATTTTATCTTTTACATGAGTAAATTCGCCGTCGTCGCAGAGGCCATCCAGGTACTCTTTCCAATCAGCCGTACTCCAAAAACCGAGCGTTTCTCCCACTAAAAAGATGCGGGCATAAATATCTTCCAGTACGATGTTGTGACTTTTTTCCGTTTTTGCGTACAGCTTATCCATCTCCGATTTATGAAAACACATGTGAAGATATTCTTTTATATATACATACTTGTCTTTGCTCAGAAGATTCAGCATCAAGACATCGCAGAAGGTTTCGTCAAACAATAAGCGCAATACCCTCAGCATTTTGGAAAAGGAAATAAACACATCCTCCTCCTGGCTTTGGAGAAAGTCATGGATGTCATCTCTAAAATCAGTATTTTTCTCGGAAAACTTGCTTAAAACATCGCGCATGGAATCACTGCAAAGCTCCATCGTATTGTGAAAACGAAAAACTTCTGTATCCTTGTCTGCCTTTGCTTTAGCTAGCTTCCCTTCGTATTTTATATCAAAATCTTTAAAAAATAGATCCGAAAAAGCATTATACTCTTCATTGTTGAACCCAATGCGTCTGCTGGCCCAATCTACGAGCGCTTCCGCATATTTTTTGCACCTCACATCACGCCGCCCGACTGCTTGCAAGCAAAAGTGGTGCCCCGTTTCATGCGCAAGCATTATGGCTATCAGGGAGGGATCACATAAAACGTCAATCGGGACCTCTATATAAATCATGGAGGAACCGGCCTCACATCCTCTAAAATACCCATCAGTGCTGATCCGCTCACATTGCGCCGGAACCAAAATGCAGGAAACATCTTCCTCCGGTTTATAATCTTCCTTATGCGCACTCATCCCATTTTCCAGATTAGTATGCTTACCCTCGTCAATCCATCGCAAATAACGTGCAGCTTCAGTAAAGAATGCTTGGCAGGGCTCTATCACACAAGTGCTAATATGGTATACAAGAGGGGAATACCCGGCAATGTGTGTAACTGTCCCCACGCCGCGTGTAACAACATCCGACAACTGTGTTAGCCCGAATATAAATTGGTTAATATGCGGTTGTTGTTCTAACAAACACTTTTCCAGTTCCCCTTCTTTTTCTTTTTTGGGGACAACACACTTTGCCAGCCAATAATAAAAATGATAAACGGCGTCCAACCACAAAAAACAAGCGCTATCATAAACGCTGCTACGGCTCATTTGAACCATCATATTGCACAGCTCCAGGATAGTATGATACCATTCCTTACATTTTTCATTTCCCAGTTCTTCTCGGGTAAACAGAGCATGTAACCGTTCCAATAGCCATTTGCTGGCTACACGTATCGCTTCTTGGGAGTCGTCGGTATCTGTTTTGTTATCCCCAGCTTCCACCTTACCACCGACTTTGTCCTCAATTCCTATAGAAGTTTCCAAGCGTGTAATCGCCATGCCCAATTCCTTTTCTTCAATACCTTTTATCACTTCTCTTAAATATCTGCAAATAGTCCTGTCATCCACATTAGAAAAAATCCCAGTATAGTCTGTGTTTCCCAACACAGTATAGTGCTTGCCGATATTGTTAAGTTTGTCAGGATCCCCCAAATTATAGGAAGAATCCTTTTCCCTTATTATAAGGAAGCTCTTTCTTAATTCAGTTAAATGCTGATAATCGTGGCTGACTGCGCGAAAAGTAACATGGTCAACCTTGCCAACAATGTCGCCCATTTCTGGCTTAAAGCTTGTTAACCATTCTTCAAATTTATCATCACTTACATCCCTTTTTAATCTTTCATATGGAATCGAACAAACGGTTCTTGTGTGACCCATCCCAAAAGCAGCCGCCTCTTGATATATGGAGCAGATTGTCTCCATCACAGGGCGAATATTTTTTGCGCGCCATAATACAACATACTCATTCAATAAATCGAGTGTATTATAAACAATATATCTGAATGCATTGGGCCATTTTTCATCGCGGAACTCTTTGATCCTATCGTTTAGCGCCTGCCGCCTCTCTTCCAGTATTTTAGAATCGTTGAGCGGAGATCTTAAATTAAAGTGGGTGACAAAAAAGAAGTTTTCTGACGCGCCTTTATCGCTCCAGAAATTGTCAAAATATTTTTTCCTGTCGGGGTTTTCCATGTTGGGATACACAATATATTGTGGTGTGACAAAAACGGAGCCGCCTAACTTCTTGGAAATCCGGTTATTATCCTCGTAAACAGCTTTTAACAATTTTCCGCTTTCAAAATTCAGGTTATAAACTTGAATACTGTCCGCAGCGCTTCCCAAAGCAGAATAAGAATAAAAAGTACCGCTGTTTTTTGAGACACCATTTTCTTCAGTCGTATCTCCTTCATAACCGCTTTTTCTAGGATCGAAACAGGTGAAATAATCGAGATTTTCAAAAGTTGACTTGCAAAACAACAACGCCCGCACATCCATAGCGGGAACTCCCTCGCCTGCTCTCCCTCCTCCTAAGTCCTCTATTAGGTGCCTTTGGAGAGCCGCCAGAAGTTCTTCTCTATCTCTTGCTACTAAGTTGCTTGAGAGATACTGGATCATATTCATAGCGTCTTCCGATTCCAGCTTAGTCCGATCATCAAGTTGAGACATAATTTCATGCACCTTTCATTAATCAACGTTAATAATGAACTCATGGGAACGCGCTGTCGAAACAATACCGCCTTTGGATAGTACATTATTAAATCGCCTACACAACCAGGCCATACATTTCATTGAATAATCACCAGTACCTATTGTATCAGCGAATTTTATTAGGGTATCACCATCGCCTAAAACATCCAAAACCCTGAGCGTAGACGCATAGGAGCGGATCGTCCATTCATCAATAATGCGATCTTTTGTTGGCTGAAGGGATTCTGCTATACGCTTGTTTGTTTCTTCGATCCATGAAGGCACAACAACTCCAGCCACGCCGCAGCGCTCCTCTTCTAACAAAAAATCGGACAGAAACAGCCAAAAGGCAAAAGCCTGTTTCCCATCAAGCTTTGCAGCCGGCTCCATTACACTACGGAACAGTTCATCCAGCAAATCCTTCGCTTTAGAAGAAAACGGTTCCGTTGCGTTCCCCTTTTGGCCGCCTTCTTTCCATATGCAGTCCCCTAACGCCGCAATCAGCACAACATCAAGACTCAGATTGCTTTTGCAACCGCTTTGGTCGATAGACATAGACTCCTTTTTGATGCATTGTTCAGAGCAATCAATTTGTTTTTTTCCGCCTTTGCGAATTACTTTATAATTGCCTTTACGGCAACACGCGGAGCAAAACCTGGTGTCTTGTCCACATTCATCCAATTCTTCTTCCCACACCCAGTTTTCACAGCAATACAGAACACGGCAGGGATGCCAGTGCAACAGCCGGGCAAAGTAACGCGCAACGGTTTGCCGGATATGCTCCTCCTGTGTCTTTAACAGATTCTTATCCCAATAAGGCGCAAGCAGAGCGGCCCATAAATCGCGATACAGGTAAAATGGGTGGTACAGCCGGGTATAACTCAATTCTTTGAGATTTTTCGGTATATCCCATAGCGTATAGCGACCTTCCATTATAACTAAATGCCGCCATAACTTGAAAATATTCGCCAACTCCAAATTATTATAAAACAGATTCGCACCGGCAGCATGAATATGCTCCAACATTATGTCCTTGATGTCCTGCAAAATATGAAAGGACCGTTGGTAATTTTTTTCCTGCTGTACGAACTGGTGGTAATATTCATGCTCTGCGTTTTCGCATCTAAGTCGGGTCATGTATTCACTCGATAAAACTCTTAATATACTTTCGTCTTGATAGTAGCCGCACTTGATACTAAGTTCTATTTCCTGCTTGGGTGTAAGTAATCTATTCGATCCTGCCGAACTCATTGCATAGTCTCCCCTCGTCCATTTAGTTTTCTATTTATATTAATGATGCCACAGGAACTAAGAAAAGCGAGGGATGAAAGAACTAGAAAAAGCCACGTTGCCGCATGCATGTCCACGTAATAAATAAAAATCAAAAACGACAAAATAAGTAAAGGAAAAACAAAAAAGAGACAACGGCATACTGCCTTGCCTAAGTTTGTTTTTTTCTTAGAAAGTAATATGCACTAAGAACCGAAGCAATGGCACCAGTTACATAGGTAGCTTTTATATATTCCTGTTTAAACCAGTTCACTATCTGAACTGTTTTTATTCCCTCAAAAAAACCATCAAGGCAGTCTTTATAGCAGAAGCAGAAAATAACCGCCGCAAATAAAAACAACCCACAGAGAATGTGAAGTATCCAAACAGTTTTAACAACAGAGAAAAAGTTCTCCGGATTTGTAAGCTTCTTTTTTGTGAGATAATTTTTTAAATACTTGTCCACACACTTGTTTACATTTTTGAAAGCCTGCACCGCCACTCCTCCTCTTTCCAAAATAATATATGTGCAACATATAAATCCACAAAGGGATCATATAAAATGCTACTTATTGATTAATTCTGAGCAAACATAGTGCTGACCCTTTTTACGCTTTCCGCGCTGATTCGCGGTGCGTTAGGAGCATATTTCCGTTTGCCGATATAGCTATCCACATTCATGGCAAAGGTGCGATTATCAGCGAACACTTTGTCTTCTGAATATTCAGTGGGAGCTACAGGAACAGATGTGGAGGAAAGGGATTGAGGTACAGGAACCCTCTCTAGAATTGCGCCTAAAATCAAATCATGCAGTTTATCATAGTCCGCACGAAGCTGCTCAAAATCAAGTTCGGGTTCCAGTTTGTCAAGCAAAAATGAAGCCTGTGTAATCGCCTGAGCAAGGCTATTATTATCGTCCGTTGCCGAATCCTGTTTTTCTTTCTTCAAAGCGTCTAAAATCACGTCCATACCGTTGCGCAAACGCTCCGTCTCATCAGAGCCAACACACAGCATTGTCGTTTGTCCCCGCAATTCCTTAGGCATTTCTTCTAATTTCAAATCTCCCACTCCAGTTTAATATAATGAATAGTTACAAAATTGTTGCAAATCCTTCCGTCAATATTATAGCAATATTGCCAAAAAAAAGCAACATATTTTTTTTGATTAATAACTTGTCCAAATTCCCGCAGTCTTTCTGCGGAAATTGTCGGAGGAGTCTTGCTTCACAGTGCATACCATTTGATTCAAAATATTATGATCACTCCACCGATTCGTGGAGCCATCCCCGTAACATCTTTTTGATCAATACAAATCCTACAGAGGGGCAAACTAAAAAGCTCGCCCCCTTTCCCATTCCATTTAGAACCCCCACAACCAGCCAAAGAACAGAATATACACGATCCATTGCCAGATGCTCATGGAAACAGTCACCCTACAGGTGGCACTTTGACCCTCTGTTGTGGTAGCGGTAATAACGGCCGTACCACTCCTGCCTATAGCCGTCACGGTGCCGTTGGCCTCCACGGTGGCGACAGATGGGTCTGAGGAAGTCCAGGTTATAGGCTGGCCGCCGTTGGCTGTTATGCGGGTGGTGGATTTGTAGTAGATAGAGATTGCAGCAGGGACAAGCGTGAATGATCCCTTCTCCATCAGGCCGGTATAGGCGGCATTCAGAGCGGCAAGCGCATTGTCTACTTCAACCTGTGTGGCATTAGCATTGACCGCTACCGTCTGCGCAACCGCGAGCGCGTTCTGGAATGCCGTCCAGGTTTCGTCTGTGTAGTTGCCTTTCTGGGTGTTCTGCACTAAGCTGATTTTTTCGTTTAAGGCATACTTATCAACATAGATGCTTGCGTTGCGGTCATTGGCAAATATCACGGCAAAATCGGATTTCGTGGAGGAATACAGTTCTTCTTTATCGCTGATTAACTCGTAATAAAGAATCTCGTAGGGCACACCGGCAGGCAGTTTCCAAGTCCGTCGCAGTAATCGTCCCTAAGCAGCTTCGCCTTTCCGTCAACGAGGCCAATGGCGCCCTCCTGGCAGGCCGACACGCACAGGCCGCAGCCGTCGCATTTGCTTTCGTCGATTTTGATTATTTTTCTAATCATAAGAATTTCACCTTCTCCTTGCTTTTCTGAGTATAGTGTACTATAATAAAAGCAGCAAGTATGTTGTATATACAACGGCAGGAGAAGTTTTTTGAAAAAGATTTTTGAAAAGGTAAAAAGCAACCCCTTATTTCAAGGAATTGCTTTCAGTGACTTTGAGCGTATGCTGTCCTGCCTATCGGCGAGGACGGTCACTTTCAATAAGGATGACATGATCCTGTTGTCCGGCGATACCGTGAATTTCGTCGGATTGATACTGTCCGGCGGCGTGAAAATCATAAAAGAGGATTTGGACGGCAATATCACCATCCTGACCGAGCTTTCCGTTTCGGAGATTTTCGGAGAGGTGTTCGCCTGCGCCGGTATCGGCCACAGCCCCGTTTCGGTACAGGCGTCGGAGGACGCGGAGATACTGTTTATTGGCTACAAAAATATCATTACCTCATGCGCCGCCTCCTGCCCTTTTCACACGAGGCTGATTGAGAACATGCTGAAACTGCTCGCCCATAAAAATTTGATGCTCAACAGGAAAATCGAGATTCTTTCCAAACGGACAACCAGAGAAAAACTGCTCTGCTTTTTCGATTATCAAAGGGGGGCCGCGAAGAAATTTACGATCCCCTTCAACCGGGAGGAACTGGCGCACTATCTCTGTGTTGACCGCAGCGCCATGTCGAACGAGCTTTGCAAAATGCGCGATGACGGATTGATACGGTTCAATAGGAACGAGTTTGAGATAATATAACGGTACGCAATCAAGGTGTCTGCCAATTTTACCAAAGGAGTAGCCGTATGGATTTTTTACGTTGCGTCGTGGAACGCATTACATATCAGAATGAAGATAACGGATATTCCGTAATAAAAGTAAAAGCAAAGAGTTTTTCAGACCTTGTTACGGTGGTCGGCAACATGACCGGCGTCAATGTCGGCTGCGTCCTCTCCGTCCGCGGCGAATGGAAAAACGACAGCAAATACGGCAGACAGTTTAGCGCGGCAAGCTGGGAAGAAACGCTGCCGGCTTCTGTTTACGGTATTGAGAAATATCTTGGTAGCGGTTTGATAAAAGGCATAGGTCCAATTTACGCAAAAAAAATTGTGGAACGGTTCGGCGCGGAAACTTTACAGATAATAGAAGAAAATCCCGACAGCCTTATTGACGTAGGCGGTATCGGCAGCAAACGTGTTACCATGATAAAAAAGGCGTGGGCGGAACAGAAGGAAATAAAGAACCTCATGCTGTTTTTAACCGAGCATGAGGTCAGCACGGCTTACGCCATAAGAATATACAAGGCTTATAACGATATGAGCATTGAAACGGTAAGGGAGAATCCGTATAAATTAGCGGATGATATTTGGGGTATCGGATTCCAGACGGCTGATAAAATCGCCGCAAAGCTGGGGTTTGACAAAGAGTGTTATGTCAGGTGTAGGGGCGGCGTCCAATATACGCTGAATGAACTGTCAAACGACGGCGATTGCTTTGCGTCAAGGGAGCAACTTACCGGCGTCGCGGCGGAATTGCTCGGCATCGAACCGGCGCTTCTATCAAAGACTATTGACCAAATGCTGCTGGATGAAGATATAATCAAGGACGAACCGGACGCCCTGTATATCCCGCCGCTGTATTACAGCGAAGTCGGCGTCGCAAGAAGGCTGCGCGCTATTCAAGAGGCGGTAGCTCCCAAGATACCGGTTGGCATAGAAGATTATACGGACACTCTGTTGGAAAAAGTGCAAAGGCAGCACACGCAAATTGAATATAGCGGCGTCCAGCAATACGCGATAAAACAATCGCTGTTATCAAAAGTATTGGTTATTACGGGCGGCCCAGGCACGGGGAAAACCACGACGATTTTGGGCATCATTTCTTTGTTAAAACAATTCAATTTGGAAATACTGCTTGCGGCTCCCACCGGGCGCGCGGCGAAGCGCATGAGCGAAACCTGCGGTTTTGAGGCGAAAACGATACACCGTATGCTCGGATACAAGCCTCCGGGCGGATATGAGCATGACGGAGACAACCCCATCAGCGGGGACGTACTGATCGTTGACGAATGTTCCATGATAGACGTTGTGCTGATGAACAGCCTGCTGAAAGCTGTGCCGGACGAAATGAAGTTGGTTTTTGTAGGCGATGTGGACCAGTTGCCGTCAGTTGGCCCCGGCAATGTACTGTCCGATATAATCGCGTCAAACGTCATCCGTATCGTGAAGCTGGACACTATATTCAGGCAGGCGCAGAGTAGCGATATAATCAAAAACGCCCACCTTATCAACAAAGGGAAATTTCCGCCGCTGAACAATGGGAAGAAGTCGGATTTTTTCTTCATTGAGCAGGAAGATAACGCCCTGATCCCACAGACCATAGTGGAGCTTTGTATGAAGCGGCTCCCGAAGCATTACGGCGTGAACCCCATACATGATATTCAGGTGCTTTGCCCCATGAACCGAAGCGAAAATGGCACGGCAAACCTGAACATGATACTACAGGCTGCGCTAAATCCAAATACGGCTTCGTTGAAACGCGGTGGCACAGAGTACCGTTTGGGCGACAAGGTTATGCAGATAAGGAATGATTACGATAAAAACGTATTCAACGGCGACATCGGGATTGTCAAATCTATTGACATGGACAGCAGGAGCGTTTGCGTTGACTTCGACAGCCGTGATGTGGAGTACGATATATCCGAGCTTGACGAATTGGTGCTAAGTTACGCTATAACCATACATAAGTCGCAAGGCTCGGAGTATCCCATCGTTATCATGCCGTTCACCATGCAATTCTTTGTGATGTTACAGCGCAATCTTCTCTATACAGGGATCACGAGAGCAAAACGGGTTATTGTTTTGATTGGATCGAAAAAAGCTATTGGTTGCGCCGTAAGAAACGCGAATGTTTCCAAAAGAAATACCGGGCTTGCAAAAAGGTTATCAGATTGCTTTATTGACCGATGAACCGTCTTATCCGGTTCATCGGGTAGAGGTCTAATACCCCCGCCCCTCAGGGCGTACCCTTATACCCGTAGCCCCGGGATACTCCGTAGTCTTGTTGCGAGGTATCCAGAATCGTATAACCCTATCAAAACAACCCCCTATACCTGGCCGCCCAGGAAGAAACCCGCTCCATGCCCCAGGTTCGCGGCATGGCGGCAGTCACGGCTGTAACCTTGCCAATCTGCAGAACCAGAGCGAGGATCTTTTTCATCAGGGGCTTGTTGTCGTATATGTTTTTCGCCCGATCAAGCAGCTCTGCGGGAGAGACCTGGAGAATCTCACCGAGGCTGGTGGAATCCGCGCCGATGGTGAAGTCCGCCGCGGTTAAAATGCCCTTTTCGAAGATATAGTCCAGCTCCTCGGGGCTGATGCGCGTCAGCAGGCCTTTGATGCAGGCCAGCACGGCGAAGCCGGAGCCCAGCTTCTTGTAATAGCCAATCTGATAGGGCCAGAGGGTTTCCGCGCTGAAGGCACCGTCCGCGTCGCGCAGGACAGTGTCCGCCAGCAGCCCTGCGGCGATGAAGTTGTTCGCGATGCCGTTGCCGACCACCGGCATGGTCATAAATGCGCTGTCTCCGATGGTGGCGTAACCGTCGCAGACCATCACCGGCAGTGGATGGCGCACCGGCAGCTGCACGAACTGGCCGCCCCTGCGCCGTTCCGTCCCCAGCTGGGGAACGATCTGCCGGAAATAGGCGGCGCTGTGCTCGACCTCGTCCATATCAAAGGGGGAGAACCTGCCGATGAACAAATCCATACAGTCCTCTTCCGCTGCCACCCAGGCGAGGCCCTTTTTGCCCTCAGGCAGCAGGCAGACTTTGTAGAGGTCCTCCGGCATTTCCTCGCCCACGCGGTTATAGAAGATCCGGTAGGCGAAGAGTCTTTCGTTTGGACCCACCGTATTATCGATTCCGCACATCTTGGGCAGCTGCGTCCGGATTGGCGAATGCAGGCCCGCCGCATCAATAATCAAATCGGCGTAGTGGTCGCCCTGTGCTGTCCGGATTCCCGTAACGCGGTCGCCGTTCAGCAGAGGCCCAATTACCGCGCAGTCGTAGACGATGTTGACCCCGCAGGCAAGCGCGTTTTCAATCAGCAGCGCGTAGATGTCGCTCCGCTCCATTTTCAGTTCGAGCTGGTCCGGCTGCACATCCTGGTGAAGGGGCGTTTTCATGTTCGGACTGTAGAACGTCATGTTCCCCTTGTGCTCGTACTTGTCCTCCGCGGGGAAGGGCAGGTCCGCCGCCTTCAGTGCTTTGGGCGCGAAAACATCCATCCAGTCGTGGCCGAGTGTGCCCTCGTTCCCCCGCTCATAGACGGTGACTTCCAGGCCTTTTTTTGCGAGTAATGCGGCGGCAGCCAGACCGCCGTGTCCCGCTCCCGCGACGATGATTTTTTTTGCCAATGTGAACAACTCCTTTTTCGTTTTTTCCAGATCTGTTTTGCCTTTTTTGAGGCGCCTTGATTTGTCAGTACCCTGTGACTATGTTACTGTCTACCCTTGAGGTTTCTCCGGTTACGATTGCGATCACGTGAAATAAAGAACGTGGACACAATGAATATAAGCATGAAAATATAATGAGAGCAACACTATTCTCATAATCATTCTCTCAACGCGTCTATAATATCCGTTGCCTTGGGCGGACAGCCAGGTACGCATATCTCGAATCCCCGGGCGCAATTGCCGATCCCTATACCGTCGCCGCATTTTCCCTTAAAGCCTTGGCCGATGTGGATTTTATCTGTTGTATTGGCTTTTCCGCCCAGTCTATGAAGAGCATATACCAATGCCGAATAGCAGGCTGAACACGCCGCGTCTTCAGCAATCATATCAATATATTTTATTGCTGCCCCACTTGTTTGTATGTAAAAAAGCGGCTTATTATTCGGGCTCAGTTCCACAACCGTCGTTTTGGGAGAAAAGAATGTTCCAACGCCTAATTCTTTCCCATATGACAGATATTCTATCTCCTCCGGCCGGTAGCCTATGAGCTCGGCGCAATAGGAGTCTACCGTCAGAGGATTCCTCCCGGCGATGATCCGATCTGCCTCAATTGGATTTCCGCCCTCCTCGAATGACAAATCCCCACAGATACCGTCCACCACGCAGTAGCCCGTTTGTATCAGCCTGTTCAACGCCGCCACGGGCTTGTGTATCCCCAGCGTGTGGAAACGTCTTTTTTCGCTGTCTGGGATGCAGCCCTTCAAATTCTTCATACAGCAGGTTAGGCCGGTCTGACAGTGAGCCTTCAGCACGGGGACGTTGATCAAAAAGTCAGTTTTCAAAGCTTCGTTGCAGACTGAAATACTGTGTTCTCCGTGTTGTAGCGTCGTGCAGCTATCAGACTTGAGATCAATCAGCGGGACG
>Ga0123353_10008345_pt1 | contig 14134 bp, 10 predicted proteins | sample TergutLab28metaG_3_FD_92763 | JGI IMG/M metagenome (GOLD analysis project Ga0123353, IMG submission 92763) | Labiotermes labralis P3 segment gut microbial communities from Petit-Saut dam, French Guiana - Lab288 P3 | ecosystem: Host-associated > Arthropoda: Insects > Digestive system > Gut ... | reverse complement strand
TGACCTTATACTGAGGGTACTTGATTGTACACAGTACACAGTACAGCAGGAGGAGGACTAACACAACATCTGAACCCATCGCAAACATGTAACGACACGCTACCACAACACCATCATACCAACAAGAGATAAGTAACTTTAGCATGAACTAATAGCTCCCTGAAGATGGTTTAGATGTAAACCGAAACATGTCGGAGATTTTAACTATTTTAACAAATTAAAGTTTTATAGTTGTCAAATGAAAAAGTGTGCATGTGTTGGTGATTATTGTGAATATTGACAATATGCACGGTGAAAAACTGAAAATATGTTGAGCTGTTTTGAAGATCAATAAATTGTTATTGCTGCAACTAGTTCGTCCTCTAATTCATTTATATCGGTTTCAGTGTTATTCGTATAGATACTTGTACGTAACGTCTGCCGGAAGAAATCTTGAGGAACAGCTTTATCCAGCCCCCACAAACTGACGGCTCCTTATGCTCCTCTCAGTGTGTCTGTTGCATGAAACTGTTAATGGGATTATAAACAAGCCTGCCTTACTTTCTAAGGAGCTTCAGGAAAGTTTTCGACGTGTGGCAAACGGGCCTTTGTCTTGCCAAGTCACAGCAGGAGAACTTGCAAAAATAAACTGTACGCTGTAAAGCAAAATCAAGCGAACCACAGCGCAGCCTGACTGACGGAAACAACGCCGCAAAAACCTCACATAAATACCTTTCACTTAAAGAGAACTTTAATCTGTAGGATATTACGATCTATGACAACTACGTCAGTGTTACCGTGGCTAGGTCTACAGAGCAGCAACAGACATTTCCATGAAATATCCTTTACTCACGACTACGTTTGTGACGTCATTTCAGAATAACCGCCTTCCAGTACCGCTCACAGGAAGTGAAGGGCTATTCAACATCCTAAATACTAAAACACAGAAAGCAAAGCAATCTACGCCGAGGACAGACGTTGCGTAATATTCATCATGCCGACACACACCTACACACACCGTACTGTTTGTACAATATTTTAGTTCCAAATCCGTGTCTTCCAAAGCCTAGTGTTCCTAACTACGCCACTTTTATCATCTAGGCACAGATGAGTAAGTTTTCAAATTTACTAGTCCACGACAATTGTATTACTTTTATAAATCACATAAACTACCAGCATTTCAGGCTGTAGACAACATCTCCTCATCTTTGTTAAATATCGCACTGAATCGAAAAATACTGCGAATTAAATTTATACGTAAACTGCAACTTTTGTGTCAATAATACTTAAAGCTTTATCTTCATCGATTAGAAATAAAATCTACTCGGGCGTACAGCTGCATCAATCCCGGGCAACAGTCCTACATTTCGGAGATTGCATGTCTTCATCGTCCAGGAACAATGTCGTCAGAACTGGATGCAGATACGTCAGACGTCGCTACGAACTGACACCGCCTGAGAGGTTAACGACGTCCTTTCTACGTTAAGTAACAACTCTTTGCACACTATGATGCTTTTTGAGTCCTGTCATTCTTCTGCCGTTTAACGACGCTGACAGCATCTATGATCATAACGTGGTCTGCGGACCTCACTGGTGCGACGCGCGAAAGCTACTTGTCAAATACGTAATACTCAGGTTACATGCATAAGATGCTGACCGTAAACGGTGTTTCAATATGTTTTCTATAGACAAGAGACTAATGACTACTTGAAAGCAACCTACTGTAATTAAATGAACACAAATAAAAGACTGTGTAAGGCAAAAATACTTTATTATTAACGGATTAGTGAATTGCCCACAAGCAGTAATTCCTTACGTCGCGAACAGAAAGCACTGGCTGCGTGCTGTCGCGCACTGTACAGTGTTGCTACCGTACGTTACTTTCCTCCTGCAGGCAGGCTCCCAAAGCTAGTCAAGATGGTCACTCCTGCAAAGTAGCTTTTTTTTTGGCAATCCACCCTCGTTGTGCTTTTAAAACAGTCTACGATATATAACAAATTCAAACACAACCAATATACCTTATCTACTGGTTCTGTTTGAGTGAATCTCTTATATATCCTGCTACGTAGCGTCGAATGATAAATGCAGTGTAAGATGTACACGCAGTCGTGGCCAAATAACAGGTAAACAACACTGGGCAGTCTCTTCAATATCTGACATCCTGCATCAACCCCCTTTACGCTCTTACAGATGTATCCTTCTAAGCACACTTCTACAATTCGAAAGATATGGTAGAATTGCATTCCGAAATAAAACAAGTGAGAGTTAAAACAATCACCTGCCTACAAATTTAACATTAGGTTCATAGCACCGCACGGGGAAACAAATAAAAAAACAAAGGATTTTGGGATTATTTAACGGCAATGGAAAAACTGTCTATGTGACTGTAATGACAGTACGGATTTGAACGATTCTCACCTTGTGTTATTTCAAGACAGTCATACTCTGTATGAAGAAACTGGCACATTTGCTTTAAACGTAGCACGCATCTGCGTGAAAACAAATACACACAACATTTTGGTCGGAAAATCTTACAGACGTGTACCTACCTAGGCGATGATAGCAGGATATTCAAATAAAATACAAGGAATGGGGGGACGGGGTGACGGGGGGGGGGGGGGGGGGGGAAGGAAATTTTTTATGTGATTCACTGGCAGTATCTAGTGTACATGGTAATGATAGGATTAGCCTCTTTGGGTTATAGACTTCGCATCCATCGTCTGCTCTCTGTATAAGAAAAAGAAGTTTTGCAAATAACATCTCTTTACAACGCCAGGTAAAACTCTAGGGAGCCAACCTCCGGGATTAAAAAAAGGGCTACATTTTTAAATATAATCAAAGAGCAGGCATAAAACAGGTCCATACAACGTATAAGTAAACCATACCACGTTCGGACAGTGGTATGTGACACGTAGAATTACTCATTTTCTGGACTTTATACTCAATCCTGTATTCTGAGAAAGACAAAACGTTTCGGACACTTCATCTCTTTCTTCCCCAAGTGGAAAAGAGATGAGATGCCTACTCAGCCGACTCCGAGAGGAAAAACTGTTATGAATCGCTGGACTCACTTTTTCACCTACAAACGAATACGAACGAGCTTCAGAAACAATGTGTTCCTTTTCCGAATACCAGACATAGGACAAGGCCCAAACTACGTACACTACGGGTCTCAACTCTGCGACCACAGAAAGTGGGAAAATGGAGAAGTGGGAATCAGATTAAGTCGGGCTAGTATTCTGCACACACTCGCAAAGCTGAGTCCAGAACTATAGCTCAAAAGTGTTATGTATCTTCACAAGAACCCTCCAGAATTGACAGCAACGAGCATTCGATTTGGACTACGATGCTCTCGGTCAAACAATTGAATTCTGTCCCTTAAATCTTCGTCAGACAATTTTATATCCCTCTGACTGAAAACAATTTGGCGTATGCAAATTCTTCCACAACAGTCATCATCCACCCACCTTTTCCAACTAGACTTCTTAAAAAAAACAATGTAACAGTCAAATGACGACTACTGTCGCTATCCCAACATAAGACAGGAAATTTAATTGATTCAGACTATGTTTTCTGCTGAGTCCCGCCTCGTTTTCATGTATTAACTTCCCCCCTCAATCATAACAAGTGGATACTTGCCCCCTCCCCCCCAAAGGATAGGATTACCATAATGTGTAACAATTTGGATCCCAGTGATGTAATTGTTCAGGGCACTGGCATTTTATCAACGTCTGGAAGATGTGATGCTTTAGTATTCGACGGAGCTACCATGAGATGGTTAACTTGCTCTGAAGAAACTACGGAACCTCGAAGAAGACAACAATGTTCAGCCGATGACAGGATAACAATTTATTTTGACAAACAATCGCTGGCGTCTGGACGTTTAGTTATTACATACGATGACTACGATTTTGATATTTGTGTGACCGTGCATCACTGATACAATGATATAAAAACAGCCAACTAGATGCAACAATAACAATTTATTGATAATTTCAATCAGTTCAACATGTTTCGTGCGATAATTTCGCCCATCCTCAGGAGCACTACACCGTTTATAGCTTGTGGTATAATGCACCGACAATGCTGCCTGCATACATGCAGCATCGCCACTGCATTATACCACAAGCTGTAAACGGTGTAGTGCTCCTGAAGATGGGCGAAACTATCGCCCGAAACATGTTGAGCTGATTGAAATTATCAATAAATTGTTATTGTTGCATCTAGTTGGCTGTTTATATCATTGCATCACATATAATAACATTTAGTTACGGGCATGTTACTCTTCTTGTTGGGGCTATCTACATTACAACAGTAACGGTTTTGAGGGGGGGGGGGGCGGGGCCACAAATCGCCACAAACTAAAGATTGGGGGTTACAATTTTGGCAGTAGTTTTAGAATGATTACGAGGCGTACGGAGACAAAATATGATCAAAATCAGTTGGATCATGGGGGTTTCCATCCCACGCAATGATGCACTCAAATAAGTTAAACAAAATAGGTCAAGATGTAGGCTATCTTATTTCAGATGTCTCAATCTAGCGAACAGAATAAAGCAAACCATAGCGGGGCGATGTTTACCGTCAGGGGCTAAAAGGACTAAAAATGATTCATAAAAGGATCGGTTCGGATCAAAACTTAGTTTAATTGGACTGATCTAAAACCCTTCTAAAACAACGTTAAAAAGAATTTAACATAAATTCAAGAACTTAAAGGTAAAAAATGGAAAAACCAAGAGTGTCATTTGTGAATCTTTTTTAAAAGACTTCGGTTTGGAAAATATCTTTGCTACAATTTAATGTTCTTTTTTTCTGTTCACTCACCAAAGTTATGTCGCAGAGTTGTTAGCAATTAAGAATGACAGCAAAAGGAGGCAGCGATGAATAGAAGTGAGAGGTACCCACGATTAATTCGATATTACTGTCTCGGACTTCGCAGAACAAAGTTACACCCACTGCAATCGCGACTTAAAGTACCCCTATATGGCTACAATGTATAACACTCGACCAATAAAACGGTTACCTGTGGAATCTGTGGCTGTAGAAAGGAACTACAAAATCCTCCTGCTGAAATATCAATTGGCTTTATGCCACTTTTGCATAAAACAATACACATCATACCTCTTTCTGGTTCCTCCCTTCCCTCCGCCCTTCCTACCAACCACCATCCCTCTCTCTCAACAAAAAGAACAACAAATACAACAAGAATACTTTCCTTATACATTTAACTGCTTGAAGGAAACAACATTTGGTTAGCTTAGAACAGAGCCGACAATACAATTTACAGCTCCATATACATATACTACACGTCTGGAGACAGTGCAGCAGGCCACCCGTGTTGACAGAGGAGCGATATGACATTTCTGACAGCAACACAAACTATGATGGAAGTCATAAATGACAGCAAGTCCCAAAGTTACGGGAAGAGATCATGTTGTCAGCTGAACGTGTTCCACGTCCGTGCATTAAACAATGTTTTATACTTTTATGATAAACCAACAAACGCACATTTACAAATATGATCAATAACTTATTATTATTATTATTATTATTGGGGGTGACTGAACATATTAACAAATGTGCATTTGTTGGCTTATCACATAAGCAAAATGTCAGCTGGTTCCATACTGTCTATACTATCGTCCAATACAACAGCCCAAAGCAGACTTCTGAACGAATATCCCACCTTTCGGCGTTAAGTGCCACTGTTACACGATGACAGCTCACATCTTCTTCCTCTAAGTGGTGCACACGTGGGCCAATTCTTAATGCCAGCGCACATAGAGTTAAGTGGCCAGCTTCGCGCCCCGACCACTTTACCCCGGTACACATTGGGTAAGAGAATGGGAGGGCCCAACAGCCTGACTGCATACTGCCGAGAAGTGGGAAACAATTTATTCCTGTCGGGGAATCGAAGTCCTAATTAGGCGGTCATCCAACTGGAGGGTGGGGAGGGGGAGATACTCAAGTATGTGGCGTGGGCCTAGTTTGTATAATCCTTACCCTCGGTCCTGTTGAATGGCAGTCGCCAACTGAACTGCAGCAAACGTATACAACCTGCCCACGGACCTTACCATCCTCACAAAAGGAGAGAAAGTCGAAGAGCATTCCAAAGACCATTAGACCTTGCTCTTATCAGATTATATGCCTTCTTGGAAAGGACGGATGGGCATCGAAACGAAGGAACTCCCAACTACTTCACTAATCATCTCAGGCCCTTAAAGGAAAATCATGTTTCTGAAGAAAAACCCCTCCAACAGCTTCGTATGTCTGATTTCAGTTAACCTAACGTGTCGATCACAAAAACGTAAAGAACAGACTACCTACGGGTCGACGCTGTACGTGCACGATCTCTTCAAACGCCCATGAATATTTATTGCCTCAGAAAGTCCCGACCATTATAACGTAAATCACAGGCACACTAAGCTGAATGCGACTAAACCATACTTACTGTGGTATATTATTAGAGTCTTCAGACCAACCCACCCAGTCTGTAATGATACGATGGAAAGTGTGATGTTTCAAGGAGATTCGACAAATTCGCTATCATCAGTAGTTATTAATTCTTGTATGTTGTATTCCATCCAGAAACACATTCAGCACTTCACGTTACATGGCGTACCCGATACGACAGTACCTACCGGACAACAAACCTCATTGTCATCCCTCGCCCTACGGAACAGGATATCGAATGTGACTCGGAAGTACTGCGAGGGTCGTTATACGAGCAAGTTAAACAGCAGAGGCACTCATTTTACACGTCATTACTTTTATTAATTTTTTCTTCCTTAGTTCTTTCCCGTTTCCTCGTTTTTAACGCTTTCCCTAATTCCTTAATTCCGTGCTGTCTATCTGTCGCCATTCGTTCCTTCTTACTCAGCAACTCTCGTTCGTCTTACGCTTGCTCCTTATTTCTTCCGCACCTCCGTAGGTTGAGACTATTCAGCCTGTTCCCGTCATTGAAGACAAATTTGGTCCAACGTATTCTCCTACGCAGATAACAGAATCTCCTCCCCAAATATCAACCTCGCCTACACGTGTGGGGTCCCTGTTTCGAAATAATGGCGGTATAACCACTTCAGACACACAGGAAATGCCAACCCAATAAGGCTAGTTCAGAAACCATAAGGGAGCAATCCTACCATTGAACTTACCCTGAGACTGATAGGCAGCCTCTCCAGGGGGAAATACCCCCCTTACTCGAAAAACTATTCTTCTTTTATTTTCTGAATTTCAGACTTGCCCTACGAATCTCAAGCACACATGCGCCTATGCCTCCACAAGGTAAAGTGGCTGAGTTAAAACCCGTTCGTAGAAAACCTTCTTTTAAACATAACATTCCCGTCACATCTTTCCGGTTTCTTCTTTGAAACAGCAAGTCACACATAAATGAGCCATTAGCCCCGTCTCGCAACATTAACCAATGCACCAGTGCAGGACGGTCAGCTTGTATCAGCGCACAATGAAGTCCGTCACCGTTGCCAGCAGCAAGCCACTCTGCCAGAGGTAAAGGCAGGTCAAGCCACTGCTGTTCTTAGCACACCGCCACAACTTAATCTCGGCTCAAGATGACCGCTGTGAACGCTTTTGCTCGTTAGAAGAAGACTCCAGCCGAAACCCGGCAGGGTGCTAACAGAACCCCACTGTCATTCAGCACTTGAAGAAGCGGATTTATCATCCAGCTATGACCCGAACTCCAAACTCCAGTCCCTAGCACCTCGCTTTACAGGATGAGCTAGCAGTCGTGTGCAGCTGTGTTTAATACATCAAAAACATGAAGACCCAAAATTACGAATCGATCACAGTACTTCCTATACTTGGGGCTTCAACTGGAAATAATTCCAGCTATTGGCAATCCTGAACGCATGTTTCTGGGTAAATTTTATAAGTTTAAAAAAGTTACAGTACGTCAATTTACGAACAACACACAAATTGTTGTGAACAATCGGTGGTGCTATATCGGAATATTATCATCATCATCATCATCATATGTCTGTCATGGAGTTAGGCCACTTGTTGACCCGTTCCGGTCTCACGTATCTAGAAGTCTCTTCTGCCACGATTCCTTCTGCCAATTGGGGAATAGTGTTTCATTATCCTGGGTAGTATGTCACGAGGCATTCTGTTTACATGTTGTATCCAGTTCCTCTTGTATTTCAGTAGTTTATCTAGAACCGAGTCACAGCGGTATAACTGTTTCATCAGGAATGGAGGAAATGCCATCCCTAAGCAAGCCGGTCCAGAGGCTAAAGCTAGCAACCCTACCACTGGACTTACCCTGCTCTGGGCCCGTAACCCATTCAGGGGAAATTTTTAACTACTGGCAAGTCTAACGGAAAGAAACCGGACAGATTCTCTTTAAACGACGACAAGGATCGGAATATTATATACAAATATATCTACATCCACAACCCAATTCGCGTAGAATTACATAACAGCTGCAAGAAAAAGTGGTTATTATTCCAGGTAAAAACACGCACTGTGAACCAGCTACATTTTTTTCGTTGACTCACGTACGTTTGTACGAATTACTAATGTAGAAATTACGCTGCGAACAGCGGTATACAAATCCCGTACGCCAGGTCACAGAGGCGACTAATTGTACGGTGGCGACTATTACATGTGGGCCCTCAGTACGACGCTGTCTTCATGACACCCTTCTGGCGCCTAAAATATAGATTTTTGGAAAATTTATGACTACGCAGCTAAGTAAAACACCTTGCGCGAATTGGTTCGCAGACTTCCTGTAATGTGTTCAATTTTCTCAAATGTGCCTTTGTACAGGACCAGCAGCGTCAATCATAATATGGCAGGCAGCATGCAGACATGACCACACAGGTGATAAAAAAAATCGCAAGCAGCATCGTTCGTGCAGCGAGCAGTTTCCATCACCAATCTGTACATCCTAGAGTTACAATAAACAAGCTATTGGCTGCTGGGGAAAACAAAACCTGCTGTGTCATAAAGCACGTGCTATTCATTTTAATTCCAACGTATTTCGTCGCACGCAACTAAGTTGTGAGTGGGGAGGAGAAAAAAGTCTTCACAAATCAACAGCCATGAGTCAGCGTAACTGGAAACGAACATCTCCAAAAGGGAAACCTCCAAATTAAGCAGGGACCAAAGGCATGTCCATACAGCAGCTGTACCCAAGACATGTTGAATAGTAGCAAGCATAACGACGCCAATTTCGCGGGTTTACAGATGAAACATGATGAATATATTGCTGCCACGAAAAGGTGGTGTCTTTTGTAAACGAGGCAAAAACTGAAGAATTTAAGGGACTGCTGAAGACTTTACATTTCAAATAGATGTCTTATATCAAGGTGGCAACAAAGAGTTATGCCAGCTCCTCCTTTCTTCTTCTCTTCAATAGCCACACCAGATTCTTTCCACAGACGTAACGCCACGGCGAGTATCTGGCTGGTGATTACGCAGGAATTTGAATTTGCACTGGTCGTATGAGTTTTTATTTACTACTATTTCACGATTCACACTGCTCGCTTGTTACTACAATTCTTTGTGCAACTGTCGGTGTAACGTACAGCAAGCAAGCGATACAAGACACAAAGTTCCTTAAAACATCAACGAACAGAAAAGCAAAAAACAAAAACTGGCCCAATAAACAACGATACAAAAATGGTCAGAAACTGAAAGTGTGTGTAAGCTTAACTAAGCCCCATGACGTGAAAACGCATGACTATCCGCAGGTTGGACGAATTTATTTCAATTCCCGACAACCGCTAGGGTTTCTTTCCTAGCCATCACATCCAGAGGCCCGCCCGGCCTCTAACACAATAGCTATCAGAGGCTATTTCCACCTGTTTAAAGACAGTCGGAGCGTGAAGCCGACCAATCGCCTCCATCTGGTACGATGGTCAGATCTTCAACGTAATGTAGGCACAATGACTTCAGTAGGTTATGGTGCAGTAAGACATACTGTTATATATTAAACCGTCTTTACACAACAATATAACAACAGTTGCAGATTATTATTACAACTATTCAACTCAGCAACATGTTTCGGCCTTACTCGGCCATCATCAGGCTTACAAACAGTGGTGTTTGTCAAGGTACATTGAGTGGTTTTTACCTATGGGATCCCATGGTTTACAATACTGTTATCATCTTTCTCGAATTGAAGGTACTGTTTAAAAACATTATAACACAATAAAATCCGATATTAAAACAGTACCTGCAATTCGAAAAAGGTGATAACAATATTGTAAGCCATGGGATCCCATAGGTAAAACCACTCAATGTACCTTGACTAACACCACTGTTTGTAAGCCTGATGATGGCCGAGTAAGGCCGAAACATGTTGCTGAGTTGAATAGTTGTAATAATAATCTGCAACTGTTGTTATATTGTTGTGTAACGACGGTTTAATTAATACCTTGTTTACGTACACACAACGGGATGGAAACTATCCAATTTAGACATACTGTTATGCTGGGCTCTGAGTGCCACATGTTACCGTAACCTGTCATACACAGATGGGTATCAGACACACACACACGTAAGGGACCGCGTAACAACGGCTTCGCATGCATGTAACTCTCCGATGATTTGATTCCATTGAATTGGCACTACGAATTGGAACTCGACAACAGAATAACAAGTCTTTCAATGAATTCTCAAACCCCACGAGGCACGCAACTTAACTATCATCACATGTTAGAGAGGACGGATTATTCATCACGCTGCTAAGCGTAGGGGGATGGCGAGACATTCAACTATTCAGCACTAAATTACACACTATTTAAAACATCCGCATTTCCTTTCGTGGTGGTGGTGGTGGTTATCATACGTGACTGTAATGAAAGAGGTACTTCTTGTTGTAAATCAAACGTATGGCGCAGATTTTATAACTAGGAAACATCTGGCACCTTACACCACTCTGCTGCCCCTGGAATCATCTGGATAGGCTACATGGAAGTATTAATGTGTCCCACAGAAAACGCCTGTTACATGTTCACATGACCGCATAAAAACTCCATTTCCCATACATATGACAATAACAGTCGGTTAGCCACACTAGACAGCAATAAGGAACCTTGTATGGTAAATTTGTTTAGGAAAAATTAAACATCACGTTGTCTCTGTCCACACCATGAAGGCATATAAGGTGACGGAGTTATAGTTCCACTCTATCTGAAACCTCGGCACTAGACGGAGGTACATGGTCCGCTGAAGGCTTTGGCCGCCCAGGGTATACACTGAACAGAAGACAGGTTATGCCCGAGGGCTGGTCTTGACGCTTTGGAGACAAATCTCTTGCCTGTGCTGGAAATCGAACCGCGATTTCTCAGTTGCACAGCCTATAGCCTAGTCACTATGTCGACTGAGCTATATCGACTCCTAGTGAAAATTACAAACGGAGAGAAACTTGTATTTGACAACAGATCGCGAATGCCAAACAGATTACAAAAAAAAGAGCAAGAAGGCCTTTCCTGTGCCTAATAACTTACGACGCCATAAACACGTATGGAGCAATGGAGATAAAGATCCAAGTATTCTTACACGACGGAACTAATAAAGGTGAGCGGTCAACTTCACATCCCGGCTGCTTAACCCCACAAATGGGGCCACACGTGCCCCAAAATAACTTATTGGTATGGCAATCTACAAACCTCTCGCGTTAACACACACACTCTAAAAATTATATTTATCAGACCCACATTAACAATACAATGGCGCTAATCTTTGACGACAGAAATTAAATCTCTGGCATCATGTGCTGAACATTCACAAGATCGAAAAATGTTGCAAACAATGTTTTCAGAAACGAATTCATCTAGTTAAGCACATATACATGTGTGTGTGTGTGTGTGTGTATCCACGCTTTGAATTGGGCCCAACGTTTGTGAAGGAAGCCTGTGATACACACGTTCAACGAAAGGGGCGTTCGCCACTAACGCACTCTGCACTATCTCTGATGCACACGATGACGGCTTTAATCCACGACGATCAAACGTTATTTTACTTATCCGGTTTCCAGTTTCTGGGTGCAGTTCCAACCGTTGCCAACGACCTTAAACAATAAAAAGTGCAAATATGAAGGATATCAGTGGAATGAGAGATTCACGTTGCAGTGACACGCCCAAGGTGACTGGTCACGAACATGAGGATCGTCACAAAGTGTCTGACAGGTTACCGGAACACCCTCGTCAAACTAAAGACATAACCATAAAGCAGGAACGGAACCTGAGTGTTTTAACTTCAGCCTCACGGTTGTCGTGTCGTGCTGGACCAACAGTTAGCACCAAACGCCTGCCATGAATACCACCACGCAAGAGATCGCGGCTGGCACCAGTCACCCGTAAAGTACGTTAAAACAGACTGATTTCGAACATCGATATACATTGTCTCATTGCTGTTTTCTTTATGTCTTGCCCTTGTTATGTTCTAATTATGTGTTTTATGTTTTTAATTATTCGTTTTAGGTTTGTTTTCTTGTTTTGTGTGCTTTGCTTTCTAGTTTGTGTGTTCGGTGTGTGTGTGTGTGTGTGTGTATGTGTGTGTGTGTGTGTGTGTGTTTTGTGTAGTTTCTCCCCACGTAAACAGTTGTTTATTGTCTATTTGTGTACAACTTTACCGAGTGGCAACCCAACTGCAGATAATATATACATCATATCATATACACAATTACGGGGTTTGCGCCCAACCGGCTACCCATCAGGTTTTTATGAGGGGAGAACACCGGCTTAGAATCCCAACTGTGACCGGTAAATGGAAATGGTGGTGTTCCTCTGGACCCCAATCCTCAGTGTGCAGGTTAACAGTAGCCACATGCCCAAAACCACCTACAGCATGTAAACGCCTGCTTTTACTTTGGGGTTAGACACGTAGGCTGAATTCACGGTCAGCGCGTTCGAGAAAATGGGTGTTTTCCATCCTGTTGTGTTAACCAGTCCCATACACACTAAACAAAACACTAAACAACTGACGCGTCAACAAAAAACATAAAAACACACAAGAAAAAGACATTTTATACCAATTTTAGCATAGAATATGGTTTTAACAACACTGGAATTGTAAACCACGGGATCCCGTAGGTAATACTGCCGACGTACCTTGGTTAAAATACCACTATTATACAAGCCTGATGATGGCCTCATAGGGCCGAAACATGTAGCTTAGTAGATAGTGCAATAATACAGACAACTGCACCACGTTGTTGTGTAAAGACGGCATAATAAAAAAGTTTTACAAACTAATAAAGCGTTCGAGAAAGCCATGTTTACGCTACCCCCACCCCTCACCACCAATTACAGGGCTGGAACATCCACCGCACAGGGCCAGTCGATCCCAGGTGACAGTCGTGTTTCGGAAACAAGACCAACTTCAACAAGTTGAAGTTCTTAATCACTTTAAGATATTCGAAGTAATGCATGGCATTACTACAAGACATGCACGTGAACTAAGCCAGTAATGTTTCCACGCATGGCGCTGGATTGTGTGCGTGAAGTCGGAAAGTGACCACTACATGCCTGGACAGGTCACTGGAGCTCCAGGAGATTGAGAATTCCTGAATTTCTAAACAATGGGCACATCAAGGTAGTAAGGCTGTCTGTCCTACGCACCGGCCGCTTTTACCCCCCAGGAGATATCCCTGGTACAAGGTTCTGTTTGAAAATTCTCAATGACCCCATCGGGAATCGAACTCGCGACCTTCTGGCTTACAGCGCGGTGCGTCAGCCAACTGCGCCCCCCCGTTCCCCCCCCCCCCGTCATTAAAGCCTAGAATAAATACGTTTACACAGAATTAATCTGTTTATCTGCCAGACCTCCCAGAATTCATTTTACTAAAAGACCGGCTACGAAAGCGTAAGGTTTTCCTCCAGGCATACACCACGTCCTTACACGGACATCCCGGGCTCTCAGGAACAAAGACAGGTTGATGTCTTCGTTTGCTGAACCCAAGCCACCTGCTCGAAAAATAAATGATCCGCACGCCCTTTGTAACATCTATCCCGTTTACGCAGAAGAGATAAACCGAGAGGCAAGAGATAAACACACAACGACCAACGGGCGAAAAAGGGGGGGGGGGGGGGAAAACGGGGGGGGGCAATAAAAACGGGGGGGGGAAAAGAAACCAAAAGGGGGGAAAAGCTCCCAAACTTGAAAGGGCCAAAAGCAACAAAAAACGCGT
>Ga0123353_10008344_pt1 | contig 14136 bp, 11 predicted proteins | sample TergutLab28metaG_3_FD_92763 | JGI IMG/M metagenome (GOLD analysis project Ga0123353, IMG submission 92763) | Labiotermes labralis P3 segment gut microbial communities from Petit-Saut dam, French Guiana - Lab288 P3 | ecosystem: Host-associated > Arthropoda: Insects > Digestive system > Gut ... | reverse complement strand
GCCTGTAAAGTTGCAGATAAAATTATTACAGTAAGCAAGCAAACTGCAGATGATTGTATTCGTTTTTTTGAAACCGACCCGAAGAAAATTGAAGTAGGATACCAAAGTTGCGATCCGATTTTTTCAATACCGCAAAAAACAGATGATATTTCTAATAAATACAACCTCCCCGAAAAGTTTATCCTAAATATTGGCACCATTGAAGCAAGAAAAAACATATTGCATTTAGTTCAAGCACTACCGCTTATTGATAGTAATGTTTTCTTGGTGGCAATTGGAGGCAGAACCCCATATACAGCAACAGTAGAAGCTTTTATTAAAGAAAATAATCTTGCACATCGGGTACGGTTGATGCATAATATCCCTTTTCGAGATTTACCGGCTATCTATGCTGCTGCTTCTGTTTTTGTATATCCTTCTGTTTTTGAGGGTTTTGGAATTCCTGTATTAGAAGCATTAGCGGTGGGAACACCCGTTGCCACTTCCAATATCTCCTCCATGCCGGAAGTAGGCGGCGATGCTGCTCTCTATTTCAACCCTTATAATGTGGAAGATATTGCAGATAAGATTAATATATTATTGAATGATAAAGAGACCGTTAATAAATTGTTTGAAAACAGAACTAAACAACTGGAAAAGTTCTCTCTTCACAATATAGCAAAAACTGCAAATGATATTTACATAAATCTAAAATCGTAAATCGTAAACTTACACTTCAATAATTTTGAAATACCGCTTCATTTCAATCTTCAATCTCTCATAACTTCCGAATGGCACTGTTTTCGGAGTTTCTCCTTTTTTCATAAAAATAATTCCTTCATGAAGATCCATAAATTCAGAAATATCTACATTTGTAATAAAATTGAGTTTATAATCGAACAATGGAACTTGAGTAAAATTGTTTTTTGCTTCGGCAACTAATATTTCATAGTCTTCGGCAAAAGCTTGTAAATTGGGGACAACTTCCAGCCAGTCTGTCGGTTTCTCTTCTTTGTAATAAAAAACAACTGCTTGATAATCGGGTACGTTTTCTGTTTTAATAATTTCAAAACGACAGAGTTCGTTGATAAAATATCTGTCTGTCATGGTTTGGGTGCGAAAATAATCTCTCGGATTTTCTTCATATTCATCTTGGGTAATATTTTCTAGCGATCTTTTCCATTCATATTTTTTGGAAACGGCAAATGTTCCATCTATTTCTCTATCGGTTTTCCATATTTCAGTTTCGAGAATATCAAGAGATTGAAAAGATAAATCAGCAGCAACAGGGAGAATATCTAAAATTCTCTGAGTGCCATAGCCTGAAGTAATTACCAAAAATATCCATTCTCTGTTTTGAGATTGAATTTGGTAGAGTTCGCGACCTTCGGACAGGCGCTCCACAACAGCAATGCCCCATTTTTCAGGAAATTGATAATCCATAACAGGATGTGTACCTTCATACTGCATACTTTTTTGCAAAAAATTCTCCAGAAAATCTTCTTGAATTGGTGCGAGTTCGGTAATATCATATATTCCGGTACTTATGGATTTTGTGATATAACCTACAGGATACTCAACAGATTCCAGAACTTCAACGATGGGTTTGTATCTTTGGGAGCGATTGCATGACATCAATAGAAACAAGGTTATGATAAAAAAAAGCGATATGTTTTTCATGAAGCAATATTGTTAATTAGTGATTATAGCATCAATATCAATTCCTTCAACAATTTCAAAAACAATTTTAGATGCGTGGGTGATCTTTTGCACGATTTCAAATTTTCTGCACAAAGTTTCCGATTTTATATAGTTTTCAAACTTACTGAATGCTGCGTCGGTTTCAGAGTTGCTTTGCAACGAAACAGCTATAGTATCAGTTACTTCCAAATTGCTATCCTTGCGGAAGTTTTGGATTCTGTTTACCAACTCTCGGGCGTATCCTTCCTCTTTCAATTCCTGAGTAATGGTAATATCTAATGCAACTGTCAGTGCGCCGTGATTTGCAACCACCCAACCCGGAATATCTTCAGCAATAATCTCAACATCAGCAAGAAGAATGATTACTTCTTCTTCTTCAATTTGGAGCATAATTTGACCCTTTTTTTCAATTTGCGTAATCTCTTTTTGGTTAAATTCCGCCACTTTTGCAGCGATGGCTTTCATTATTTTTCCATATTTAGGACCTAAGGTTTTGAAGTTTGGTTTGATTTTTTTAACTAAAATACCTTCGCTATCTTCCACAAATTCAATTTCTTTAACATTAACTTCATGCAAGATGAGTGGTTTTACTTTTTCAATTTGCAAAACGAATCCTGAAGTTTCAAGCGCAGGAATCATAATTTTTCTCAATGGCTGCCGTACACGAATATTAGATTTTTTACGTAAGGAAAGCGTCATGGAGCAGATTTGTTGTGCCAATTCCATTCTTTCTTCCAAGGGTTTGTCAATCTTCATTTCATCAACAACCGGAAAATCGGAAAGGTGGATAGATTCCACTTTTTCTTTACGGGAAACATTGTTCAAATCCATAAACAATTTGTCCATAAAAAAAGGAGCAATTGGAGATGCTAATTTTGCGATTGTTACCATACAAGTATAGAGTGTTTGGAAAGCGGAAATTTTATCTTCGGAATAATCTCCTTTCCAAAATCTTCTTCGACAAAGTCGAACATACCAGTTGCTCAAATATTCATCTACAAATTGCTGAATATCTCGACCCGCTTTTGTGGGTTCATAATCTGCATAATTGGCGTCGCAGTTTTTAATCAGCGTATTCAGTTCCGACAGTATCCATCTGTCAATTTCGGGTCTGTTTTCAATCGGAATCTCTGCTTCTTTGTAAGCAAAGCCATCAATATTAGCATACAAAGCAAAGAAATTGTAAGTATTGTAAAGCGTACCGAAGAATTTACGTTGCACTTCTTTAATTCCCTCTTCGTCAAATTTGAGATTATCCCAAGGTTGCGCATTAGTAAGCATATACCAGCGGGTTGCATCAGCGCCATATTTTTCAATGGTATCAAATGGATCAATGGCGTTGCCCAACCTTTTCGACATTTTATTGCCCTCTTTATCTAATACTAATCCATTAGAAACAACTGTCTTAAAAGAAACGCTATCGAAAATCATGGTAGCGATGGCGTGTAGGGTAAAGAACCATCCGCGTGTTTGGTCAACCCCTTCCGCAATAAAATCAGCAGGGAATTTTTTATCAAAAATCTCTTTGTTTTCAAAAGGATAGTGCCATTGGCAGTATGGCATAGCACCACTATCGAACCAGACGTCAATCAAGTCCAATTCGCGCGTCATCGGTTTGCCGCTTCGTGATACTAAAAATATCTCATCAACATAAGGACGGTGAATATCAATCTTGTCGTAATTATCTTTGCTGAAATCATTTGGGATAAAATCTTTATAAGGATTTTTCAGCATTATTCCCGCTGCAACGGATTTTTCAATTTCGATATATAGTTGTTCAATAGAGCCGATACAAATCTGTTCTTTTTTATCTTCGGTCGTCCAAATTGGAAGCGGTACACCCCAAAAACGTGAGCGCGACAAGTTCCAGTCCACAAGATTTTCGAGCCAATTTCCGAAGCGTCCGGATCCGGTAGCAGCAGGTTTCCATAGAATCGTATTATTCAATTCCATCATTCGCTTCTTGTAGTCGGTGGTTTTCACAAACCATGAATCTAAGGGATAGTATAACACCGGTTTATCAGTGCGCCAGCAATGCGGGTAGTTGTGGATATATTTTTCAATTTTAAAGGCTTTACCTTTCAATTTCAGCCAAATTGCCAATTCAACATCTAAAGTTTCTGCATGTTTTTCTTCCTCTTTTTCATAATCCGATTTCACATATCTCCCTGCAACGGTTTTATACAAATCAGTATAAACGAACTCTTTAACAAAAGATTCATCTAAATCTTCGATGCGGAAGAATTTACCGGTTCTATCCACCATAGGTTGCCGGTTTCCTTGTTTGTCTATCAGAATTAAAGGCGGTACTCCGGCTTCTTGCGCCACGCGTTTATCATCTGCGCCAAAAGTTGGTGCGATGTGCACAATGCCGGTGCCATCTGCCGTAGTCACATAATCGCCGGCAATCACACGAAAGGCGCCAATGCCCGGATTTACGTATGGAATTAACTGTTCATATTCCATACCAAGTAATTTCTTGCCGGTAGTTTCTGCCAAAATTCTGTATGGAATATTTTTGTCGCCCTGTTTATACTCATTGAAAGGAAGTTCTGCATTTTTTTCAGGAAAGAAAGTGTGTAGCAGCGCTTTCGCTAATATTACTTGAATTGAGGCGCCTGAGTAAGGGTTATAAGTTTCCACTAACAGATACTCAATTTTTTCTCCCACTGCCAAAGCGGTATTCGAAGGCAGCGTCCAGGGGGTAGTTGTCCACGCTAAAATGTAAAGATTTTCCGGAATTGGGCAATCGGAAGGGAAATTGAAAGGGCGTGCTTTCATATTAGGCTGGTTGTTTTTCACTTTAAATTGTGCCACAACGGTAGTATCTTTCACATCTTTGTAACATCCGGGAAGGTTCAGTTCGTGCGAACTGAGCCCCGTTCCGGCAGCAGGCGAATAAGGCTGAATCGTGTAACCTTTATACAATAAGTTCTTTTTGTACAACTCAGACAATAAATACCATACAGATTCAATATATTTATTATCGAAAGTGATGTAGGGATCGTTCAAGTCCACCCAATAACCCATTTTTTTTGTAAGGTCATCCCACAAATCCTTATATTTCATCACTTCGTTTCGGCAGGCTTGGTTGTAAGCTTCCACAGATAATTTCGTACCGATATCTTCTTTGGTAATTCCCAATGTTTTTTCAACACCCAATTCAACGGGAAGCCCGTGGGTATCCCAACCACCTTTGCGTCCAACGTGCTTTCCTTTCAAGGTTTGGTATCTGCAAAAGAGGTCTTTGATGGCGCGAGCCATCACGTGATGAATACCGGGCGTACCGTTCGCTGAGGGAGGCCCCTCATAAAAAATATACTCAGAACCCCCTTCTCTTAAAGTCAAACTTTTTTCGAAAATCTCATTCTTTTCCCAGTATTCCTTAATTTCTTTTCCAATTTCTGATAGGTTAAGTCCTTTATATTCAGAGTATTTATTCATCTTATATTTTATTTTTTAATAAGGCACGAAAATAAGTAATTTTTATTTCTTTGCACATCAAAATTTTTTGCTATGAAAATATATCTTTTTTGTTTTTTTTCCGTAGTTATTATTATCCTTTTCTTTTTTTCTTCATGTAATAAAGTTGATGAAAAAAATTTTTGTACCCCTCAGGTTTATACTTTGCAACCTGTTAAAATTAGCGACTCTCAGGCTGTTTTTAGAGCCAATTGTATTTTGGACAAGAAAAAATTTGAATTGGTTTTTGAATGGAAGAAAGTTTCCGAGAACGGTTTGAGTACTGTAAAACAAAATGCAACACATGGAGTATGCTCTTTTCCGATAGAAAACCTGGAAGAAGACACTGAATACACAGTAAGGGCATTAATGATTGATATTCATGGTGATACGTTGTACGGGGAAAATATTGGTTTTCGTACGCACGGCACGATGCAAGATATAGATGGAAATACATACCTTACCATGCGATATGGTAATAAAGTTTTTATGACTGAGAATTTGAGGGTTACCCGCTATTCAGACGGAACCAAGTTAGTAGCGCGCTCGGGAGTCGTTAATAATTTTACTGACGGACCTGCATATTATTATAGTTCAGCCCATTCAGTATTTCTAAAAAACCCAAACTATGGCTTATTATACAATTGGGCTGCTGCACTTAGGGTTGAAGATTGCCAAACATCTCCTCCATCCGGTTCTAATACAACGATTCAAGGTATTTGCCCCGAAGGCTGGCATATTCCTTCAATAAGTGAGTATGGAGAAATTACTTACCATTATAGAGGGTATCAAATGAAAACTGAAAATTGGTCTCTTGACAGTAAATACACTATCAATAATTATAGCCAATTTTCTGCGGAACCCTCCGGATTTTATCATGTTGATAGCGGCGAAATTGATAAGTGTTTTAATATGGTAGGGAGGGGCACTCTTTTTATGTCAAGAAACCAAGGAGACGAGTATATGGTTTATACTATTCTGCTTTTGTACCGTGAGAAAGATATAAATGTATATCCAACGTTTAAATCTATTGGCGTCAGCGTTCGGTGTGTAAAAGATTAATTATTAATAGACGCCATTTTATTTGTTAATTTGCAGCCAAAATTATTATATCTATGAAATTATTGAAAATTTTTACATTCATTTACATTTTGCTTTTCATTGCATCTGCATGTAAAGATAATGATGATGACAATATTGTTGAACCTCAGGTTTATACAATTGAACCTGTGAATATTACTGATAATAAGGCTGTATTAAGAGCCAACTGTATTTTGGACAAGAAAAAATTTGAATTGGTTTTTGAATGGAAGAAAGTTTCCGATAGTATTTTGCATACTGCGATACAGCAAGCAATACATGGGATATGCTCTTTCCCTGTAGATAATCTGGAAGAAGACACTGAATACACAGTAAGGGCATTAATGATTGATATGGATAGTGATACGTTATATGGGAAAGAAATTGGTTTCCGTACGCACGGCACGATGCAAGATATTGATGGAAATACTTATCTTACCATGCGCTATGGAAAGAGTGTATGGATGACTGAAAATTTGAGGGTTACCCGCTATTCGGATGGTATGCCTATTGAAGCCAGAACAGGAGGTATTAATGAAGATGAAGACGGACCTGTTTATTATCAAAGCTTAAACCACACTCCCTATTATACAAATCCGAATTTTGGGTTATTGTATAATTGGGCGGCAGCTGTAAGGGCTGAAGATTGCAAATCGGAAATTTATATTCCGCTTACTGAGAACGTTCAAGGTGTTTGTCCGGAAGGATGGCATCTTTCTTCTCAAGGCGAATGGTTTGCGATGACTTTTCTCTATGGCGGATTTGAAGAAGCGGCTGCTTCAATGAAGACTGAAAACTGGATAACAGAACCCATTTATACCGTCAATAATTATAGCCAATTTTCAGTAGAGCCTGCAGGTTTTTATTATTATGAAGCATCTTCAAATGGAAGTTTTAATGGGGTATATAAAAATGCTTTCTTTTGGACAAAAGATCAAGTTTATGATATTCATAGAGTATCTGCCTTTGCTTATGTTATTTTGCCCGAAAATCCTAATGTTACGAGAATAAATATGAGAAAATGTGCAGGTTATTCCGTACGCTGTGTAAAAGATTAAATGCTAAAGACAAATTTATACATCATATTTCTTATAAATTCCAACCTTTTCCAATTTTGAATAATAGGTAACATTTCGACAAAACTTTTTATAGTCAAACTTTTTATCGGGTATCATAAAATTGGGTCCATAGTTTACCGTCAAATATTTCACAATATCTTTAGGCACATTAAATTCATGCTCTTTGAACAACATGGTTGAAAACCCGGTATTTGGGCAGAACCATTTTTTCACGGAAGCCTCAACTGCACCACCAAACATATAGTCATCTTCCGGTTGCCAATAGAATGCTTTGCAATGCATCCAATCATCTTCTAAAATATAGAAATATATATCAAGAAATACTCCTTTATATGAGTATGATTGTTCAACTCCGGTATGGTCATCTGGTATTTCAAAGGTTCTAAAGAGTTTGAAACCACCTTGGATCATGGCATTTTTAGCAGCCTCAATATCTTTAGCAAACATAGAGATATCAATATCATGATCATGTTTAATAAAATCTTTTTCACGATAAGCGCCCAGCAGAGTACCAAAGTCTAACCAAAAGAATAATCCTGCGTTATCAAGAGATTCTTTTGCACGCAAAAGAGCTTCCGTAGCGTTGTTTCTATAATTTTTTTTACTTTTTCTGTATTTGATTGGATACCAAATGGGACCTAATAATCGAATTGCCCATTTTGAATTTCGAAACTTATTGGCTATTTTCTGAATGTTCATTTTTTATTATAATATATTTTTACTACTTTTCGGCAACAATGGCGTAAAAATGCGTATTTTCCCAGCGATTACATTCGGGAGGGTAAATATCGAAAACTTCTATGTTTTTGTAACCAACTTTTCTCAACATAGATATTTCTTTGTCAAGGTGGCGATAGTTTGAAAAATAATCTCGCTGCTGTTCCTCAGAATAGCCATCAATAAAGATATCTTCTTTTATGCCAAATTGATTTTTGACAATTATTTTTCCACCTTTTTTTAAATATGAAAGATACTTTTGATAAATAGCAACTGCTTCTTCTTCGCTAAAATACTGTATCACCCCAAATATGGTTATCAAATCAAACTGTTTGTCATTATTAAAATCCATTAGAAATTGATTGTTAATTTCAATATTCTTACTATCAATAATGAATTTTGTAAATTCTTTAAATGGTTCAACAGCACAAATATAACCCACTTTATCATATATTTTATTGAGAATAAGTCCTGATCCGCTCCCCAAATCCAAAATTTCAGTTTGCATTCCAGCATATTTCATAATGAAATCAGCATCCAATTGAGTATGATCGTTTATAGGGTTTACCTTTACTTGTAATGGGTCAGAAGCATTATTTGCTGTTGTTATCCAATAATCTAGTGATTTTTTATTTGTCATCTTACGTTATATCTGATTTAATTTATTTCCATTTTTCTACAATACTCAATACATTTAAGTAATCTTGATAAGTATCAATGTCGTATGCGCGAATTTTAAGTCCTTTCATGGGCAGATAGGGTTCAAGTTGATTAAATACATTTCCTGAAGAGTAACTGAGTTTATTTTTACATATACAGGCAGGTCCAGTCCATTCATAGTCGCCGTTTTCTCTGGAAAAAGAAAGAACATCTCCATTATCATTTGTTCTCACAAAAACAGCTTCTTCAGAAGATTTATCTGCATAGCAAATAAATTCACCTTCAATGGATAATATTATTTTTACATCATCAGGATGGACTAATAAATCGCCATCCCATTCTATAACATAGTCATTTGCGTGTTGAGCACCAAGAAAAAAACTAGCCCCTGTTTTGGTTTCAAAGTAGCGATGATTATACACAAAAACTACATCCTTCCGATATCTTAAAACTTCCTCCACAACATCACTAGCCTGATAACCGATAACAATACGCAGGTCTTCGACCTCTTTAAACATTTCCAATTGCCAAGCAATAATGGATTTGCCACAAATATTAATCAACGCCTTAGTTTGCCCTAATCCTAACCGAGAGCCTATTCCGGCACAACTTATAATAACTGACTTAGATGGCGACATAGTGTTTTTTCATTAAAAATCAAATAATTAGAAACCGGCAAAATGCTTTTAGATGGATGGTGTACCATTCCCACAGCGATAGCAATATCCGCAATACGCATGGCTTCCAAATCGTTGTTTCCATCTCCAACAAAAATTACCTGATATCCCTCCTGCTTATATTTTTCAACCACAAGTTCCTTTCGCAAAATCTTTGAAAGTTTTACCACCTCATTGTTTTCTACAAGAGCATCCGAAAAAAAAGTGTCACAATTGATTTTACTTAACAATCTGTTAACCCAGCACCCTAAATTTCCGGTAGCTATTACACAATGTTTTGGATATTTTTGAATAAATGCAAAAAGTTCTTGGTGAAGACGAACATTTGCTAAAAGTTCAGCAATTTCGGAAACAGGTAATTTTCCAAGAATCATTACCCGGCGAATGAAACTTTCCACAAACGGAATGTTACCCTTAATAGTTTCTTGTGTTAGTTCTTCAATTTCCTCTTGCACATTGAAGTGTTTAGCAATTAAAGGCAAGGTCTCTTCCGCAGTAACAGTTCCATCTAAATCAAAAATAAATTTAATTGGCTTTAGCATTGTTTATTTTTAACTTGGCAAAAAAACATAAATATTTTGATTATATGCTATTATTTACAAAAACACTAATATTCCCTTTCTAACCAGCGCGAAAGGAACACATCATATACTTGATAAATCGTTTTTGTTTTTGTACTTGTTTCTAATAATAGTTCTTTGTCAATCAATGCTTTTGTAATTCTCCGAACATCGGCAGGCGAACCGATGTTGTATTTTCCGACAAAATTCTTAGAGGTAATTTGAGAAATTTCATTTTCTTTGGCTATAGCTATTAATAGTTCCCATTGTGCGGGTGTAAGTAGTTTTCGATATTGGAAAAATACTGCCTCAGAGTTCTTTAAAAGCTCATCGCATGCCTGTTTAACCATATCAATAGTAACATTTTTGTCTGCAAAATTGATTTGAAGTTTTTATCTTTTTTCAATATTATCTATTTTAGATTATTCATTTTAGATTATCTGTTTTGCAAATTTAATAGTCACGGTGCACAATAAAGTATTGACAATAATTTCTCTCAGCACCTCTAGAGGCTGCTGCCATCTTTCTTTTGTACATGGTTTTCCTTTAATAATCAGCTTTTTATGGTGAAAAAAAACTCATTATTAAAAGATGTAGTTGCGCGTGAAAAAAAGTTTGAAAAATTTATAGAACTGCATCCTTAATAGGTATAGTGGCAAGGCAATTGTTTTCGCAGGTTCTTTTTATGAGATTTATAAAATGCCAAACGCAGTTTTATCCCCACATCCATTATGTTGCTTTTCTTGTAAAACGCCAATAATGAAAGAGAAGGTTCTGTAAAATTATATTCGCTCGCGGATTTTCGATTTGTTTTAGTGTAATCGTTTAATCCGCAATCGAAATACACACCGGTGTATAATAGAAGCCCCTCTTTGAGGTACCACTTGATTCCTGTTTCTAAGGTAAACATGGGGAGTAGCTTAACTCCAAACTCTTCTTTGCTTTTTTTCCCTTCAAACTCGCCTAAGCCTGCAAATGTTTGGGTAGCTGCCCAATTATCAAATTCCGGATAGTATGCTGCATTGAATAGCGTGTTTATTCGCACATCGCACCGGGTATTGAACAGTATGAGTAACTTTACTCCCGTCATGGCGTAAAAACTTTTACCTCCACCCCTCATCTGATTTTGTTTGGTTTGAAACTGAAACATAAGAGGAACCGTCAGAAACATCGTTTTATGAGTCTCGCTATAGTCTAATAAAGAGGTGTGTAAATCAAAAGGAAAACCATTGCTGTCGGTTTTTCCGGGCAATAAGTTTTGTAATTCCCTCATATTACTCTTAGCATTGAACATACCAAGTCCTGCACCAACATGAAACCCGCACATCTGACTTACAAAACCGGTAAATCCCGCTCCAATATCAAAATGATAACCGATGGAAGAAACTTTATCCAAAGGCACCTGATAACAGAAGAACGACAACCCACCTCCGCCAAAAACAGAAATTTCCGAGGGATTTCTTTGCGCAAATACTTGTAAACTATTTATATTAAATAGAAATAAGACCATTAGAACTCCATGAACTGTTTTTCTCATCATGTTTATTTTACAACCATTATTGTTGCAGCTTTGTTATTTGTACGAATGAAATAGATTCCGGCAGGCAGGTCAAGCGTTATTTTCGATAAACCCTCTTCGCCTGCAATTTTCCCCACACAAGCCCCATAATAATTATATACATGTATCGAATTTTCTTTCTCTGTGCCCACCACAGTAAAGGGGATACCTGCAAGGACAGGATTGGGATAAACGATAAGTTTGTTGATATTATACCCTGTAATAATTTTTTTATTAGAACAGAGCGCCCCAAAATTACTCGTTAACAATTCAAAGATATAATAAGTGGGCGATAACTCTAACAGATTGCCCTCATTGGGTCCGGCAGAATAACTAAACTCATTGATGGTGTTTGTTTCCTTTAATTCTATACCATTTTTATACCATAAACAACCGGTTACTTCATAACCCTCTTCTCTTAACTTTAAAAGATTAAGCATAAATGTATTGTCCCAAAGTGTTGGGCAGTAGGTGTCGAAGTCGAGTGCGTAGAAGTGCGCAACCAAAGTAACATTATCCGTAACCGTAAAAGTGTATGGATTTTCATGAGAAACCACTGCATCTTCAATGGTCCAGTGGGAGAAGCGATAGCAATTGTTTGCAAATGCTTCCATGTGCGCAATAGTGTTGGGAAGATAATTCCCTGCACCTGTGGCAGAACCGTAATCCGGCTCATTTACTTCAATATTTACGCGATAATAGACAGTATCACAGTTTACTACATGCAGTGTACTTTCCAAGTTTACCGAATCACCTGTCAGGAAACGAACCATCATTTTAATATCATAATCCCCATCAGCAAAATATTTACTCCAAATAAGTTTGTCTTGTGCTTCAGTTTCTTCAAAATTGTTAATATACCATTTCAAACTTCCGGCATCAATGCCCATTCCTTCAATTTCCGCATGGAAGTCAATATTTCCGATGCAAAAAATTTCGGAAGGAATATCTAAATAATGAATATCGTTTGCAAAAAAAGATGCCTCAAATTTACGCATTGCAGAATAGGCAAGATAATAATAGGAAACCCTAAGACCAACTCCATACCCCATCACAATAAGACCTTCTGTATTGGTAAAATTGTAAGAGGCTGTTTGATGGGTTAGAGGCATAGAGTAGAAAGAGAACCCTGCGGCAGCATGGTCTCTCCATTGTCCTCCGCTTAAGGGTGCCGCTGTTCCTCCTCCAATAGAAACTTTAGTATTGCTTTTTGTTGCAGTAGGGGTAAAGAGTAAAGCATAATGTTTCTCAAGAAAAGAAGACCCGCTTGCTATGAAAGGGGCAACCATCGCTTCCGAAACGGTTTGTTCAATGGAAGGAAGCCACGCTTGAGAAGGATCAGAAAAAGCCCCATTGTTATATTCCATTGATGTTAAATAAGTGCAAACCCCTACCGGTTTATCTGCCTGTATAAAACATCCATTGTTGAGCAGTGTTACTTCCAGCTCAATAAACTGTCCTGCCTGCAAAGTATAGCCTGCTTGCCCCCCGCTATTGGTTATCAAAGTTACTCCGGCAGGTGGCTTAATCACGGTATTATTTTGAGAGGCTACAATACGCACTCTGTCTTTAGTGTCGAAACATGTTGGGGTAGTAAGATCGGAAACCGGCACAAAAAAGGTTTTTCCCCATGTGTTTACCGGCGCCAATTGTTGCATAAAATGATCACTGGAATACATATCATTATTAGGTAAAAGAGTGCCTTGATTCAATGCAAAAAGGGCAATAGGTTTATCAGCCGTTATATGTGCGCCTGTCATATCGGCTAAATAAGCCGTTTTGTAATACACTTGCCCCGCATTAAGGGCAATGGGTATTCCTCCATTGTGAAATACTTGGGTATTGTTTTCTGTTGCAATAACTGCATAAGCATCACTAATCATATAATACCAGTCTGCTCTTGGAGCATAAGATAAGAAATAATAATCTGTACTTAAAGCTGTTAAAGGCAGAAGGTTGGTTGCATCAGTAGTATTATGGAACATATTTATTGCATAAACTGTAACCGGATTGTCGCTGGTAATACGAATACTTTGATTAGAAACCCCCTGTTGTGAATTATAAGCGGAGTGTTTTTGAGTATTATTCAAATCGTATGTATAAACTTCTCGCGACTTCATGCTAAATGAGATTGAAGTTCCTAAATTCGTAAAATAGATGTTTCCCGAAGTAGGAAAATCTTGACTTACTATGCGTATTTGCAATTCTACTTGATTATGAGATAAATCAAAATTACTTCCAAAGGTTACCCAAAATTCGGTACCTGCTGTGGTTTGTGCTTGTATTGATGGAACTTCTTGAAAGAGAGCAGCAAAAAGGAAGAAATAAATGAGAGTATTTGTTTTTACGGAAAGAGAATAGAGGATATTTTTCATTTTGAAAAAATCTAAAATAATCGGCGCAAAAATAGAAATTATTCAGTTTAAAAAATATTATTTCAATATTATATTTTATGGCACTCATAAACATTAAAAATTATGAGAAACATAAGTGTAGCACTTATAAAAATATTGCGCTTCCAATCCGCACCATAGTGCTCCCCTCTTCAATGGCAACCTCATAATCATCACTCATCCCCATAGAAATCTCTTTGAAATCAGGATCATTAAAGAAATAATTTGTTTTTAGTTTGGTAAAATATTCATGCAATTTTTTAAACTCTT
>Ga0123353_10008341_pt1 | contig 14137 bp, 8 predicted proteins | sample TergutLab28metaG_3_FD_92763 | JGI IMG/M metagenome (GOLD analysis project Ga0123353, IMG submission 92763) | Labiotermes labralis P3 segment gut microbial communities from Petit-Saut dam, French Guiana - Lab288 P3 | ecosystem: Host-associated > Arthropoda: Insects > Digestive system > Gut ... | reverse complement strand
GTGGCGCGTATGGGTGAGGAGAGGGGGGTGTATAGGGTCTTGGTGGGGAAACCGGAGGGAAGGAGACCAGTGGGGAGACCTAGGCGTAGAAGGGTGGATAATATTAGGATGGATCTCCAGGAGGTGGGATGTGGGTGGGTATATGGACTGGATTGGGCTGGCCCTGGATAGAGACAGGTGGCGGACGCTTGTGAGTGCGGTAATGAACCTTCGGGTTCCGTGAAATACGGGGAATTTCTTGACTAGCTGCAAATCATTTAGCTTCTCAAGAAAGACTCTGCACCATGGAGTAAGTAAATAATTTCTTATTGCAGCAGCATTCTGATAGGGCAAAGTGGAAGAATAGGACTCAAGCGCCCGGACCAATGTTTCTGCCAATTATTTTGGCGAAGATAATCTCCACAAAAGCGAACATTTTCAGCAGCATATGCATGATAAGGGTCTAGGTTCGCTGGTTTCAACACGGCATGCGATACAAGAAAACGTATTTGTACCATCTTAAAGCGTCAAGGACCCTTCAAGATGGGATGAAAAGTTTGTTCCGAAACGTCGGAAACTACGAATCTACGCTACGCAACATCCCAGAAGAACGCAGATTCATTACGTCGCGGCAGAAGCGCGAAATCACGCAAGATAATGTCTTCAAATAATACGCAAATGTCCCACAATAAAGCGTATAATCTAAAACAATAAGACAGCAGCCGTGCGAGATATTCTTTAGCTTTTGGTATAATAACAGTCAGTAATTGACCACTGCGCTAGGTACATCGAATGTGCTACGGAGGCAGATCATAAGCATGCATATGCATTAGGCATAAAGCAGTGTTAACTCTGAAAAAAAAAAAAGAATATGGCGATGATGCGTAACCTGGAGGTTACATCCCACGCACTAAACGCAGTCTGTAATGAATATATACTTATCGCCTCTTAAGGATATGATATAAAACAGCAGTACCAGTAACAGTAACAGCACCACCGCCACCGCAGCCGTCGACGACTACAAAACTGAAGTCTACACATCAGGAAAGCAGGCTGCATGAATTCTGATGGTTACTGTGCTAAGTTACGCATCTCTTCAGTTCAGAACGTGTAATTATCTGATATCTTTCACCGACGTATGATAGACTTACAAAAAGTAATGTTTAAAACATCGAATGTATAAAGTCTCTTGCTTCCTTAGACTGTTTTAACTGCATCATCAACCGACACTTCTGACCTCCGATTTGCAAAGTGCCACATTATTTGATAGGAATAGTGTCTTAACTTCATGGTTACACCCAAACAACTCGGTTGTACTGTACCACAGCATGCAAACCTAAACAAAGCATAAAGCATTCTGTCATCCTTTACGACTAAAGACAATAAAATAACGAATAAAAAATTCGTCTGGCAGTAACACAATTTGAAATTCAAAGAAGCCCACAAATGATTTACCTAGGAGTTCATAACGGAAGTTTACACCACAGGGCAGAATCTGCACTTCACGAAGTAGACTGTAGCCGCTTTTCGCTGAAATTTTGCTTTTCCAACTGCTGACTTCCTTAGCCGACGCTTTATGGATGGATTACTAATGTAACTCATGATGTTCCTAGATACATGCGAAGAATGAACAACACGATGGCTATGTTCATTCTGCTTAGTTCATATACGTGAATTTTACACCCAAACTTGTGGGTAATCCATCAGTTTCCTGTTACCGCTTTGTATAGACTGCACAAACACTTCCCTTTGACACCTTATTTTTCTGCGAGCTACTGCTTTAAAACACAAGTATCGTAAGGCCATTATTTTGGGCTTCAGCAGTCAACTTTTACGCGGCGATTTACTTTCAATCGAAAAAAGTTCCTCTAATTCGGAGTCACGGGACGCTGCTGGTGTATTTCGCCAGAATACCCTACCTCATTACTGACCCACCTTTCGGATCCCTCTTTCAACGCCAGTTTCTTTTTTCTTCCGTAATGAAATGCAGGCAAGTTCTAAACTGCTAACGAACAGCAATTCTTAACTGCTTTTAAAAAAAAAATAGTTTTTATCCCGAATCCAGCAGCTAGGCCAGTCCTCGTCAGTTTGCTCCTAACACCCGACGTAATAGCGATAAGAACTGTTTCAAGTCGTTAAGTCCAATTTCCCTGTCACAACTTCAATTGTTCTACCTGTCTCATTCGCGGGAAGTAACAATAAATTGCTGGTTCTTTTCTCTTGTTCTCAAAGTCGATATAAATTATTCGCACAAAAAAAAAATCAGCACTTGAGTTCTTGTATTCAACAATTTGAAACTCCAGAACGTAAACAAGGACCTTGTGAAAAGGAAGATGTGCTGCAAAAACAGAGCACAAGAACCGCTAAAAGTGACATTTTCATTTCGACTGTCTCATTTGCCAGGAGCGATAAGTTCGTATCCCTATGCGTGGGTTGAGTTGATGTACCGCATGACCCTTCTGCTTGTGCGAACTCCGGCACATGCAAGCTACACAGAATGCCAGATGTATTTTAACGAATGCCGCCATATATATATATTTATTTAAAAAAAACAAAATGAGTGCCTACGGCTTCTTGCTGCATGTTAGTGTTAAAATACAATTATACGCTTCATTGCAGGGACCGCGGTAGCACTGTGGTTAAGGTGCTGTGCTACAAATCGGAAGGTCGCTGGTTCGATTCCAGATGGTGTCATTGGAATTTTTCATTGACATAATCCTTCCGATAGCACTATGGCCCTGGGGTTGACTCAGCCTCTAACAGAAATGAGTACCAGGAGTATTTCCTGGGGGTAAAAGCGGCCGGTGCATAAGGCTAACAACCTTACCACCATCCTGGGCCATTGTCACGTAATCTGGGAACCTTAACTTCCTGGAAACCTCCGGGCACCTCGGGCCTGTAATGGGACTGATTTACCTTTTTCACACTTCATTGGTGGATGGCTCACGTCGTTCAGCCCAAGCATCGACAAGTGAACTTGATTACACTTGTCGCTGTGCCAAATTTAAGGTGTCGGGGTGGTGAAGTGAATTCATCTGAACTGGCGTTTGTCGACATCGCTTGTCATAAAATTACCGGTACGCCACACCGACATGTAGTGACAAAAAAAAAAACTACGACCCGTATTTTTCAAAACTCAAGTCCAATGTCATCGACCTTTTACGTAATAAGGACCAAAGAGATGCACTTCTCTCTCTTAATTTATTTCAATAATAATCCTCGACATGTTTCGAATAGATTAACTATTCACCAAAAGGAGGTATTTTACTATATATGCAGCATACGGTATCTCCGATCGTGCTAGCTGTTGATGAACAGTTAGTCTATTCGAAACATGTAGAGGATTATTACTGAAATAAATTAAGAGAGAGAAGTGCATCTTTTTGGTCCTTATTAAACAACTATATCACGATGCACGGTCCACAGAATGGCAAAGTCATCGACCTTCTCACAGATGGCTCGTAATAAAACATGACGGAAGTTTTAAATTCAAATAATAAACCGGATTAATATCTACAAGATTTATTAGACATGAAATATTCACATTAATGAATAACAGCGTAAATATTTATTTCTGCATACACCTATTGACTATTCTTCATGAACTACCTGCCCCAGATATTGGTAACTGTTTAATAATGTGTACTAACGAACGAGCGAAGTAAATCGTAATGCATGCTTTCGTCTCACGGTTGCTCTTACACCACTGTTAACGTTTCCTTGGACACTGCAGCTGTATGGAATGCGCCGCCAAATTCCAGCTTTCTATGCGATAATGGGGCCGCGTTTACGGAAACGATACAAGGAACACTCTGTATAACGGAACCAGAAGCACAAGAAAGAGTTGCTAACACGCACAGTCCACTAAGGTGTGTGCGTGTACATACACAAACACAAGACTACGGGTTTTATTTATGTGTCAGGTTCTGGGTTTGTGTGTGCACGTATAATACTGAGCTATGTTCCTGTCATTCCTCAGGACGAAGTAACGATCGACAATCACTTTCGGTTTCTGTAAACCACGGTTAGGCTTTGGGACTGCAGAGGAATTGCATGATATATTTAACGAACTGATAGAGATATTAGGACGTTGGTTCTGTGCAGCGTTTGTTTCCTGCTGTCACATACAGAGTTACAAGTTTGTGTTGATCAAGTTAAATCGCGTCACCGTAGCATGCGATTAATAGTCGGTTCCTTATTTACGTTGCATTGCTACATTTGTTGTGGCCTGATTGCCCCTATGTAGGTCCCTCGAAAATCCCACCTCTAAAAGTCCTAGTCTTGAGGAAAGAGCTATAGTTCACCAAATCGCCCGATTTGTAAAAAGGGGCCAACTGCCACTTGAGCTAAAATGAGTTCACCTAACGGTTCTCTATGATGTGCAAACAGATAACAACTCCATTTTCAAGAATAACCAAGATGGTGGGGGATATCCTACCTCTCAAAGCATTTGTCATACGTAAAACGGTACCACCTTCTTGCTTCTCCTGTAAAAACTGATACTTGGTGGGTTGTCCCCTTTTTACAAAATATGGTCCATTTACATTCTAACAACTGCACTACATTAGATTCAATAACATACAAACATGTGGTAATCCAACTACATATTTCAGCCTTTTTCGGGCATCCTCATGCAAGTATTCAACAAAGAAAATACAATAATGACTATTTATGTCACGGATGTGTAAAGGTATAATAAAAACACAAATATTAAAATGGTTAAAAAGATAAAAAGCAAAGTGCAATGTGTATCATAATAACCATTGCTTAGACTGCAAACAATCAACTGCAGAAAATCATCTTCGTTTTCAAGGATCTATCCTTGTGTCTCATGTGGCGGTTTATGTCACCATGGGTGAACATGCATTCTTGATTTTATGAACAATTTCAAATTAGCTAATTCAGTTTTAGACAGATCCGCTGAAGGATGGGGAAAACGCTGAAGTAAATGTGAATGTTGCTTACCGAGATCAGGCGGAAGTGTCCCGCAGCAGCAGCAGCAAAACAGATGTTTACTGTAGCGATGTCTCAACACAACTGATGCTACGACGAAATCAACCACCGATAAACCCCTAGAACAAGCAGAAGATCGCATGTATTCTCCCAGTTTCCATGGTTCCGGGACATGACAACCTAACCAACCCCCTGCCTGCCCCCACTCCCCATTATTATCCAACACCACCACCACTTTGCGAAGTATCACAAGCCATGCCACCGCCCATATATCTTCCATATACCACGAGCAGTAAATGTGGGTCCAATAAACAATACTTGAACACTTTACAAGTTGTTTCGACCTAGCCGAATCACATTAATGAATCTCCAGTAAGGATGCTATTTGCTTTACAGTACATCTCCACGCCGTGGGCCGGGTAGCGTAGGATCGAATCCTGGCGGGGGCGAGATTTTCCTCACCTGTCCAGACCGGCCCTGGGGCCCACTCAGCCTCCTGTACAATGGGTACCGGGTCTCTCCCGGGGGGAAAGAGCGGCCGAGGCGTGACGCTGACCCCTCATCCCCTTCTAGTGCCGTGGTCAAGAAAGAGTACAGCTAAACCGTTAATCCCCCTATGGGCCGTACGGCTTGTACAGAACCTCAGTGCCTGTACAAGGGTGCACTTTACTTTTACATCTCTACAGGAAGCTTGAGCACTCCGTATGATAGTCTGTTCTTCAGTTTATTACATGGCAATGTTGCAACTGCACACTCTAATATTGTAAATAGGGCCAATTTGGTGCACAGTTTTTTTTAGTATGTTTATTTCTTTTCTCCACATGTTTCGGGCGACTATGTGCCCACCATCGGGAGAAATAAGCGTATTTATGCGACACTTGGTACTTGTTATTCTGTATGGATGACTGTCTGGTATACAGGATGGAATGAAACCAAGTGTTGCATAAATACAGTTGTTTCTCCTGATGATGGGCACATAGTCGCCCGAAACATGTACAGAAAGGAAATAAACATACTAAGAAAAATTGTACACAGAGTTGGCTTTCTTTACAAGATCATACAGGGATGCACGGTCAACAAAACATAAAAATTGCACAGCTCTAGGATATGTAGTATCTAATGACAGCCTAGTCGTAAATATTTGGTAGGATGTAAAACGAAGAGGTCGTGGTCCCATTTTGCGTTTAATAAAATATTTGGTCGAAGTGGATGAGAAAATCCAACCAACGTTTCAGTTAGGATAGCCGGCCCTTGGGCAGACAAAAAAAAATCAATAACTAATAACTAAACATAATAGTTCATTAAGGTGTTTTCTGACAAATAATAATAATATAACAATAATTGTAAAAAAACAGTCGTCAGCAGCAGAACCATCCATCCATCCATACATACATACACACACACACACACACACACACACACACACACACTGCATAAACGAACGAACGAACGAACAAACAAAACAGTGACAAAGATACGTTTTAAAGTTGAAGAAGTTTGGAACTTTGGATAACGTACATGGCAGTGGGGACTTCAATAGGCCTTCGGGAAATAGCACAGAGAAAATAAAACTTTCAGCCACAAGTCTCGGACCCAGTCTGAAGCAGCACAAACCGTAGTTTCATGAAAAACGTTCAGTATCAGATTAGAAAGAAACTTAACTACAGTGGTTACAAGACACAAAACAAAATAATAAAAACAGGGTAAAGAATGTGCGACGCGAACTAGCAGACACTTCAGAAAGAAAAAGAGAATATCTGAAAAGTAAAACAAAAAACTCTCAAACAAGCGGCAAGAACAGTAACATCAGAAACGAGCAGAAAATTTAAGAAATGTGACCATCAAAAAACTTTGTAAAGGAAACGAAGTAATAATGCAATGCAGTATTTTGAACAAGTGAAATAGCTCCTGATGTACTTGAGGTTAACTGCGTCAGGCAAACTGAAATACACACAGCACAGCCATGGTATCCGACCTACTGCCGCTGAGGTTCGGGCAGGTACTGACAACTCGCAAACGTACGAAACGTAAGTACTGTTTAAATTTCGGTGTAGGAGACCCGAGGACGTAAAACATTTAGTTCTGTTATCTGTTAACGCATTAATTCTATTCAGAATGGGCAAGAAGTGCCTCAGCAATGAAAGTGGTCTATGAGACGCGATAAAATAAATGATTTATTTATCACACTGTAATCAAGCTTTGCCAGCGTCCTTCTGTCACGGCTAAGCCTATACATACATATAGGTATGCCAGGAGAATGTGATGGCTTTCAGATTGTCGTTACGACGACTCCGTCAGAATATAATAAACACAAAAATTGCGGACAATCAGCAGTAAAATTTCACTTAATATACGCTTTTTTACTTTTCAAAAATAACATTTCCCTACATGCGAAACAGGTAATAGCACAGTACCCGTAACCTGTAACCTCAGAAGGATATCGAACAATCCTGGGGACATTTAGACGTGGATGCATGTGAATCAATGGACTGTCTGACAGCCGTGTTTCCCGGACGCATAATTTCACGTTCTGGTGACATGGCCTGGCCAGCTACGTCTCCTGACCGCTGTGCGCCCGACTACATTCTCTGGCGACATGTGAAAGCCACAGCGCATGGCCAGTTGAACAAGCACATCAGGGATGAAAACAGAATCACTGACAAACATCTGTTCCGAACATTTACGGTTAATTTCCATTCAAGACTGCAGGAATGTGTTGCATACAAGGCAGACAGAAGACCACTTATGATATACAGTTTTTAGGGTGGGGTGGGGGAATATATACTAAATAGTATTTTAATACTCATTCTCCACAATTTGTTTCTTCATTCAATGCGATTTATCAAAACAGCGATCTGAAAATAGCCACATTATACTGGCGCACGCATTATATATATATATATATATATATACATATATATATATATGTATGTATAATAGGTATTATATGCTTTCTTCGTCTAAAAACATCTCATATACTGTATATTGCAATTATTCTCAAATATCTGAAGAATGCCCACTCCTTGATAAGCAGCTGTTTTGTTACGTCGAAATGATTAGTCCCAGTAATTCTCTCTCTCTCTCTCTCTCTCTCTCTCTATATATATATATATATATATATACACACACACACACACAAAAAGAAAAAGAGAGAGACAGGATTACTGGGCTAATCAATGTCGATTCTGACGTAAAAAATCAAGTACTGTATTCTTTCTTTTGGGTGATTCCCCGGAGTCTGAATCACGCAAAAGAAAGCCTACAACAGTCACAACACGGCGAAAGATTGAAATCAAGAATAAATCAAGTACTGATAACAGAGTTTGCAATCCTCAGATATTTGAGAAAAATGGAAATACAATACAAGTATACCAGTATATCAGATGTGTTAGACCAAGATAGCCTACGATATAGTAAGAAAGGCAGTTGCATAATATCCAAGAAATAAGTTAAGATGTTTAGTAGTGTAAAGTGCACCCTTGGACAGGCACTGAGGGTCTGTACGGCCCATAGAGGGAGTAGAGGTATAGCTCTACTCTATCTTGAACATGGCACTAGAAGGGAGTGACGGGTCAGCGTCACGCCTCGAGTTAAGATATTTAAAAGTGTTGAAATAAAACCTGTAGGAACCCGCACAAGTAAACATTTGTCTGATACGTTTCCAATCCGCAAAAGCCTGAAACAAGATGCTTTATCGTCATTCCTTTACACACTTACTTTAGAATACGCCATTATGAAGGTTCAAGTACACCAGGAGGGACTAAAACTGAATGGGAAACATCATCTTCTTGTCTACACTTCGCAGAAAACCAAAGTGAACTGAAAATGAACGTAACATATCGGCGTCTGGTCTACGCTGATGATGCTGATTTACAGGGCATAAACCAAGATACTAGAAAGAAAACAAAATCTTCATGCATCCACATACTCCAGGAAAAAATCACAACATATCGGCAGATAACAAATTCTCAAATACATGGGAGCGGCTACAACAAATCAAAAGCACGCCACAAGTGCAAATATTTAGAAACGAAACTAACACTCGAAATGGTATTCGGTCACGAAGACACGAGTATCAGAAAAGATTAGGGGAATGCCTGCCACCATTCGGTACAGAATCTGACGACTCCCGTTTGATATCCGAAAACACAAGGATTAAAATTATACCAACAAAAATCTATAATTTCCCCTTGTGTTTTCTATGAGTGCCAATCTTGGCCTCTCACACTACGGACACTCCAGAACAACCTGCTGAGAGGAAGTAAATGGAAGCTGCAAAAATTGTGTGAAGTGCGTCATACTTGAGCTCCTCACCACGTGTTACAAAGTGTGAACAACCCAAGGAGGACAAGATGGGCAGAGCATGTGGCTCGTACGGGAGAGAAGATAAATGAATACACTATTTTGGTGGAAAAACCTGAAGGAAAGGAGAAGTATGGAAAACCTACACGTAGATGGCAGAATAATATTAAAATGCAGCTTAAAGGCATGAAATACAAGGCTGTACATTGGACTCAACTGTGAACCTTCCGGTTCCAAAAAAAGTGGGTAACTTCTTAGTATGAACAATAGGTATGCTGCAGGGCACCAGCTTACACAGGAAGCGAAAAGCCAAGCCACCGAATCTGTTAGACTTACAGTCTTGTCTGTTTAATGCATCTGTTCAAAACGGAACGATGCCTTTACTGAAACACAAAATAAAATGCAACATGAAATTACTGTAATAAACGAAGATAATAATTTGGAATTTCAAAGAGGAAACAAGAATACAACGGCCAGTAATCCGCTTAGTTATGCTTCCTTTTCTGTACACAGGAGGGGAGCCCATTATCTGAGTCCCCTTTATCCGTTTCCATGCATATGAAGGGCCATAAACTGTCATGGAAACAACACGCCAGAAGTCCATCCACGGATGCCATCCCCCACAACCGCAAAAAAATCCGCTCGTTTCCCCGCACATACGGGCCACATTATAAAGGAATTATACGCGAAATTTTCCGCACTCCCGGTGATCACATCCGAGGGGGAACGAATTCTCAACCAGGAATGAGATTCAGTCTCACATGCAAGCGCCACTTTCCCCCACCCTCTTGTGCTTGATCAAGCTCTTCAGCACGATTTTTGAGCAGTCAATAAGACATGACTGCACGGGGCGAAATGCCATCAAACGTTTGGTTAATAATAACGATAATAATAATTATACTTATTATAATTATACATTACGCATACTGTGCATAAAATAGACAGTACACAATGTTCAACGTCATGTTCTTTGCAGTAGTCTGCGACAAAATCATTATTTATGTTGGCTATCTGCAAGCTTGCATTGCTGCCGGCTGCCAGTGATCACCGGTAATTCATGATACTTGTCGAAACATCTCATGAGTACACTTTTACCGAATAACATTATTTGTAACTTTTAAGTTAACAGCTCACTGTAATCAGTGTTTAAGTTGCAATCGTGACGTCCCTATCTGACAATGATGTTTTAGAAAGGACAATGACGTGTTGCACCGCTTACAGCTGAAAATGGTATTGTGGGGCGAGGGGACAGGTGGCGTAACCGTACACAATGTATTCAGTCATTCTGAAATATTTAGCTAAGCCGTGCAAACTGACTTTCAACACTATGAGCTGACAGATCTAAGCAATGACGCGCTTCCACATTTATTTCATGTTCGTCAAAGGCACTGCAGACAGCAACCGTGTCGTCATTAGCACGTGATGACATTTCCGTCTACGGGCGGAAAATCCCCGCTTTAAGTGGCATTTTTAAGGTTCCAACTGCCCACAGATAACGACAATGGCCTGCATATAATGTTGATCTGTATTATGATCCTGACTTTAGAATATTTGAACAGCAACACTCCTGCAACAAACTGAAAACAATTAAGCCCAATCTGCCACAAAATATATTCTAATGGACTACCACAAAATTAAAAGCAATCCCATTACAGGCCTGGACAGGCCCTGAGGGTTCCAGGAGGTTGAGGTTCCCAGATTTCAAGACAATCAGCACATGAAGGTGGTAAGGTTGTCAGCCCTATGGACCAGCTGCCTTTACCCCACAGGAAATATTCCTGGTGGTCATTTCTGTTAGAGGCTGAGTCAACCCAGCGGCCATAGTGCGGCTGGAAGGATTATGTCAATGAAAAATTGCAATGACACCATCGGGAATAGAACCCGCGACCTTCCGGATTGTAGCGCAGTGCCTCAATCAACTGCGCCACCGCGTGCCACACCACAAAATTAAACAACGAAACAAAAGAAATAAAGGGGTGAAAGAACAGAACACATGTACACACATGACTGGTAACGGGGCGGTGGAGGGCAAACGTGGCGTTAAGCTACCTCTCTGCACATCACGAAGGCATATGTGGGAATGGAGATGTAACTCCGCTTATTCCAGATCGGGTGTCAGATAGGGTGAGTAGTCAGATTCACGCGTCAGCCGCTTTACCCGCGGGGAAGTGGTCCTCGATGCCCACTGAATCGGTGACTGGGTTGGCCCCCTGAACAGGTCCGGACGCTTTCGAGCAGAAATAATTCTCTTGCCCACGCCAGGAATTGAACCACTGTTTCTTAGAAGTCCAATTCGTAGCCTGTAATCGTACTAACTACGGTGTACTGGCTCTGTTTAATGTATCTACAATACTAGATTACCATACGCACAGGTTTTAGAGTCTTTGTACCGTCCGGTTCCTGATTTCGTCTCGGTTTACCCCTTTTCGTCGACTGCAGTAAACGTGCTTTACATACACGCACAGGTATTTCCGCTTCGCACTTCCAAGCCACTGTTTAATTGCGGGTGTGCGCGATAACTGTCGTAATTTGCAGCACCGGGTCTTGGAACGCAGGTTACTTCCGCTTCGTTTGTTTATGATCTGTTGGTGACTGGGGGGTGACCTTGAACATGGAACAGCGTTGGGGAGCACTTATCACACATTTCGTTTGTTCGTTACTGAAGTCGCGCCAGGCATTTCGTTTTCCACTCTCTTTGTTCAAGTTCACGGACGAAATGCCAAGCGACTGGGCCCATAGACGTAACTTGGCTAACATCACCACTAGGGGAGAGGGGAGGCCAAAATCGAGGACCTTTAATTGAGGAAGAAGTCGGAAAGATTCGTTTTAACCGGTCCTTAATACAGACTCACCTCTCTCCACCCCCCTCCCCCCCCCCATTCTCATTCCAATAGCACACGCTTTACATTGTGGCGCGTTTCACAAACCACTGTTGCCGTAAAAAGCGCAAGTGTGTCTGTAGCCTAAGTTACCCAGCATACAAAGCGCGTGCGCCGTATTACATATTGTGATTTGTGGACTGTCCATCCCTACCGTATTTTTCCACATTAACTTATAAATGGCACGATTGTCGGGGGAAAAAATACTGAATATAAAATGTGTTGTAGAGTTTCCCCAAAACTTATGTCTGAAACGTTTCTCTTTCTAAGAAGAATTCAGCGAGACATGATCACAAATGTACACAGATTTTCATGGAAGGTAGTCGTTATTCTTCCCAGATTTTAATGAAACTTGACGGTTCTAGACAAATTTTCGAAAAACAGTCGTCTAACATTTCCTGAAAAATATGTTCAGTCGGAGCCAAATGTTCCATGGGGACAGACGGACGGACAGAGACACCCAGACACGGCGAAGCTAATAGTCGCTTTTAACAATTCTGCGAACCGCCTAACAATATCGGAGGAGAATATGTCCCCCTGCCCCCGCCTCCCCGCGACGCGCAGAAAGTTAAGCCTTTGACTAGCCCTGTGTAAAAGGAACCGTGCACCGAGTGGAACACCGCATCTCCATAGCTCCTGCACGTCCTGACAATCGTTATCACAAACTGTACCATACACAATGCCAGTACCTCTGCCGCAGGGTGTTCAGTAACTATTACACCACTGTATATCATTTTTCTAGAGCAGCAACCCCCTTTAAATTCTCACTGCACTCAAAGAATCAACCTTAGCATGCCAGGTCTTCAGTTCCAGAACAGCTGACTGCAGTTCGACAGTGATTTTACGGTTACTGATGGGAGTTTAGACGTTTCAGGTCGGAATATGAAGTGACTTTAAACCTTCTGGAACAAATATAAACTGAGGCACTTCCGGAGGATTTAAAACTATTCAATTTCGTGTCAATGGATGCCTCTAATAAGAAGAACTTATATTAATTCTCCTAGTAGTAGGGTATTTCTTGGAACTGCAAGAGGTGAAAGTTAAACTTTTAGATCTTAAGTCAGTTCCAGGAGAGAAACTGGAAATATTATACAGTGATTTAGTGCCGGTGATAAAGAAAACCATGTGATAATACCCGCCACGAAAGACAGGTGAAAACAACACTTACAGTCGGCCGAAAAAAAAGTTTCATACGAAGACTGTGAGTGTACGTAGGTTGTGATAAACATACAACGTCTACAAACAGCAGCTGATATCCAGTCCACTGACTGTACCGAAAATATATCAATAATGCTACATACACATAATGTGTGCTGAACAAGCGAAATCATTTTGTGATTTTGTCAGTGTTGAGCACAAGTAGCTTTGAAGCTTCGACAGGCTAGGTTTCTTTCCTCTTTTTCTTGCCACAGATGTTTCAAGGACCGAAATCTCACTTCTGCTCACAGAAGCCGTGCTCAAAGTCATAAAGAAGCTTTCTGAGAATCCATGCGAGGAGATGTACTTGCAATTTGTTTGTGACCAACTCTATTTATTTAATCACGCTCAGAATTCAGAAAACCACTATTGCTGCCACAGAAGTGACCTGAGGAATCAAGAAATTTAAGCAAAGCTTGGCAGACAGAAGAGACAAATTTACAACATGGTAAGCTGAAATGTTATTCCAAGAACGGACGGAACCAGAAATATTAAAGCCACAGAGTTCACTAGAGAAGCTTCTGCTTTTTATGCAACATATATCGTATGTATTACACTGAAATTTCAGAAGGGAAATTTCAAGAAGCAATCCTTCAGCTGAATAAGTCAAAATTATGTGAAGTCACAAGCAGTTAACTGCTGTTCAGCTACTTAATATTAAACTGAGATGGTCACCAATTAATGCTGCCCAATTATATGATTATCTTCGTTATGCAAGCACGTAATCTAACAACCTAGCGACTGGGAAAGGGAAAGCACCTGCTATACAGGGTGTTTCACGACTTTAGGGCATAACTGCAGGAGGTGATTTCCTAGGTCTTTGTGAT
>Ga0123353_10008340_pt1 | contig 14137 bp, 7 predicted proteins | sample TergutLab28metaG_3_FD_92763 | JGI IMG/M metagenome (GOLD analysis project Ga0123353, IMG submission 92763) | Labiotermes labralis P3 segment gut microbial communities from Petit-Saut dam, French Guiana - Lab288 P3 | ecosystem: Host-associated > Arthropoda: Insects > Digestive system > Gut ... | reverse complement strand
TGTGTGTATGCGTGTGTGTGTGCGTATGTGTGTATGCGTGTGTGTGTGTGCGTGTGTGTGTGTGCGTGTGTGTGTGTGTGTGTGTGTGTGTGTGTGTGTTTCTAATACTTTATAAATCGTATACACAGGCGAGTCGAATTAACGAATGTAGAACTAGAAGTACGCAATAAGGGAACATAAAGAACGGTAAGAATGAGTGAAATATCAAATGCTGACGAAGATAATGTCTATAATTTTATTATTCATCCAGGATCTAAGTAATGAAAAATACCGCAGACAGGAAGCAAGAAATACGTATGAAAGTCTGCTGTAAATCCTCTAAGATCGACACTTCACTGGAAACATGCACTTTGTTGTGAAGACAATATCAAAATTCGTGCTGGTTAAACGCGTTTTGGAAATACGAACTGCACTGAATAGTTAAAGGATAGTCGTTTCTTAAAATGGAAATACCTTACGTTGTCACTGCGTAAATATCTGGATAGGAACATCCATTTTAAACTTTCACTGTTGCACAGTGCATATTGATTCAATTCACTTTATTTTTACCAAATTATGCACTTGTATATCAGTTAATATTAATGCTAATACATTCAAATATTAAAAGATAAACTATAAAATTATTTAAAACTCCGACATGTTTCAGTTATTTTATAAAACCATCTTCAGGGAGTCTCCTCTACCTACTAAAGTTACTTGTTATCTGATATTACTGTTCAGGTATGCTGGAAGCATGTCTGTAAGCAAAATCATAAACAATAGGTTATCGTCATAAGGCTTTGTAAATTACCCAAGGTTCGTCATATATTATATCCATTATATACAAATAATTAGGCTTATTGGATCATCTAATGTGTCATCTTACCTTATTTCATATGTGATGGAGCTGGATATCATATTACATGTGTTCCTTGTGCTGGTTTCCTGTATCTGCGCATGTAAGTCGTGGTATGATTCTTGTTTCGTTTATTATGCTGTAGAGGGGGTTGATGTCGTTGACCTGCTGCTCTTTGATTAATAATCCGTGGTTGTGAAACGTTTGTATGTATATGTTTTCCCAGCAACTCATCCGTGCAACGGTACAGGAGACTCCCTGAAGATGGTTTTATAAAATAACCGAAACATGTCGGAGTTTTAAATAATTTTATAGTTTATCTTTTAATATTTTAATGTATTAACATTAATATTAACTGATATACAAGTGCATAAGTCGGTAAAAATAAAGTGAATCCATTTTAAACTTTCCGTTTCGTCACCCTTTCTTTTATCACCATATCATTCAGCCAGAACTTAAATGTTACTCTTACAAATAACTGGTCATATAATGCACTAAACGTAGTATAAATACAAGCACTTATTAAAGTGAGATCGTTTAAAACACATAGATGCTTCAAAAAGAAAAAGACATATCTTGTGACGAACGGTTCCGACGCCACTATTAGAAACTGACACACCTTCACAGAATGACGTGAATACTGGTAGTTTGTGGTTCAGTATATAAAGGGGGGGGGGTGAGTACTGTGCAAAACGGCAAAGGCCTTCGATTTCCTTTATCTTACGTTTCATTTTGATTTTACACTAGCCACATGACACAGGATAAGCAGTGTTTGAAACCAGTCGCTAACACACGGTGTTCCAAAAAGAATACCCGGATTTGTAACGCCTGTGCCTTTGGAAGCAACGCATGTATGATGACGGTAGTACTTAGAGCGTAATCTTTAAAAATATGAACAAATCCGAAACCCACATTTGTAGTCGCCTGTCATTTCCTCCCCTCCTCCTCGCCCACCCCTCCTTTCTAGCACGTGGCAAGGCAACAAATTCAAGGTATTTCTGAAGCAAACTATTTTACTGCCTATGTAAGTCGTTTAGGGTAAAGAGGTAAATTTGTAAGAACGAGCAACTGAAAACACGTCGAAAGGAAGAGCCCTTAGCCTGACGGTAAATAAATAATTGAAGGTAAATAAATAATCACGTATCGAAGCAGGCGGGCGTGAAAGACGAACAAACTGCGCAACAATGCGTATATACTCCCACTTCAGCAAGAAATTCTACTACCAAGTGGAACGACAACACCAGCCAGTGGAGGGATATAGAATGCTGGTCAGTTAAAGGTTTTGCAAAGGAAAGTGGAGTGTCAGTGCTTGCTGGCAAACAGAAAAGGACACAGTGTGTGCATGGAAGTGAGTGAGTTACTTCAGACCCGCAACACTCGTGAGATTCATGTATCTCGTGAGCTGTGTAACAATGAAGTGATTGTGTGTGACGAATCTTGTGAAATTTCCAAACACATTTCGCGCATTTGGGAGAAAACAGCCGTAAACATAGGAACAGTAAATCTCAACAGCGCCCGCCAAAATATGAAATACAGTTAACTGAGAAAATGTGTCACAAGACGCAATACGTAAGTCACTTATAAATACAAATTATGCAGCTGAGTCGAGTATATTAGAACTGGTTTCAAAATTGTTAAGGAAGTTAGGCCTCGCGCACACGGAACAGGATGTTGGACAGGAAGAGCTTGATGGTGTTTACGTAATGAGTGTTCTAGGCTTAAGAAAATCAAACACAGACATCACTACCAAGTACTATAGTTGCACAAGGTTTATATTTATTGTACAGAGCTCCTACATGTTTCGACCACATGTCCTGGCCATCTGCGCGGAGTTACAAATTTGATTGACGCGTACAGCTTATATGGCATCTCGTCACAGATGACTATCTGCAAATCATCTGTGACAAATTAACGTATACGTTGTACACTTCGATCCAACTTGTAACTCCTTGAAGATGTCCAAGAAACAGGGCCGAAACATGTAGGAGCTTTGTACAATAAATATAAACTTTGTGTAACTGATTGTTAGCGGAATTTGTGTGTGTTGAACTGGTGAACGGAATAAGTACAATATCGAATATAAAGAGTGATCAAAACGTCTTTGTGTACCTGCTGTCTCTATTGTAATCATCAGGTGCACAGAAACTTTTTGATCACCCTGTATTAAGAAACTTACGTTCTGTGTTCGCACGTTACATAGAGAAAGAAATAAAAAAATATGGCTTTGAAAAGTATTATATTAATAGAAGACAAAATACCAGTAATGATGCTCCAATTAACGACTCTGCAGTAAAGTCATTCCTGTAGTGTGCTTGAGAACCGTGAAATGTACTGACCTTTCGTTTTGACTTGGAAGGTGTAAAATTCGGAGCCATTCCCAAAATGTTTTCAACGAGATTTCACGTGGCGTAGAAAATTTTATTTTCTCCACGGAGTAGCTAACAGGAAGACTGACACCAGTCGCATCCATGTCACAGGAACAGTCACGTGTTGCGAAGTCACTTCTCTACTGCTTCCATAGTGCAGGTGTTAGGCACTGGCCTTTAAGATGGAGTGAATAAAGCAACTTTAAAGTCTATTATTCTGCGATCAATTATAATCAGGTATTGCAAGTTCCCCAAAAATTCAAGATAAACTATTCATATGCTCCAGAGCCCTTCGATAACAGTTACTGGAAGTTGGCCGTGTGTTGAGTCAAAGGCGAGCTTTTCATCTTTATCAGTCAGTGAAAGTAAAAGTAGACTCACAAAGCTCTCTGGGAGTGCTGCCACACAGAGAATGAGTTACGAACGAAGAACTAAATAAAACACCATAATATAAAACAGCGTTTGAGAATTTTGGTTTAATGTTGAACACTTTGATGCAGTGATCAGAATTTGCTCTTCAGTTCTAAATAGAAACATATACCGTACGTTTAATACAGGGTAAAGAAAAATAGAGACTACTCTCAAAGTACTGGGAAGCGTGATAGAAAAGTCACGAAATTTCTTTATGACACTCAGGAAGCAAATACCGACATCAGACGAGGCTGAAGGCTAGTAAAGTACCTGTCACAAACAGATTTTTTTTTAAAGAATCGGATCAATAATGCGGAATCAATGTTACTAACAGTGACTAAACTTTCAAAAGAAATATGTGAAGCTGTAATTAAGCTGTCGCAATATTTATAATTTAATGACTGACCAGAGGGCTTTAAATTTACTGTGGAGACTATGAAACCAAATAAGTGTGGGGGGGGGGAAACCTGGTAGATTCTCTCTGAGAACTTGCAGAGAATTTAATATGTACAAGGGAAGTCAATATCCGTTAAGGCTTAGAATGATCTATTGTGAAAATAACTATATTTTCGACAGCCGATGCGAACGAAGCTACGGTGGAATGAATTTATTTCACTTCACGACCGATTGTCTATCACCTTCATTTGTAATTAAATATAGAGGGCATACCCTTTCCAGATTCAACCCAAACACATGCATGAAGATGTGGCTTTTGAGTGATAGAAGAAGAAGAAGAAGATAATTTCTTAAGGGAAATCTTACAATTTATCAAGTTACGAGAGTCTTCCGCCTCTAATGTTGACATTAGACCTCCGTACGCAACAATTCGACACTGCCAGCTAAAACTGCAGACTGAAATATAAGGTGTATATTTTAAGCTTATTCGACCGTGCATCATCTTGATAGCTGAATAAAGACAGACCAACTTGATGTCACTTGCTTTATTATTTCATTATTTAATGCTCAACATGTTTCGGATGTTAATACGTCCATCCTCAAGAGCTTGCGACTTATTTGTTATTTCATGGGTTGTATTGGTGTGGTATCCGTATGCAGGCTGAAGCCTGCATACGGATACCACACCACCCCAGCCAAACCACAACGTAACACCAACACACATCGAACTAGAGCAATACAACCCATGAAATAACTCAACAAATAAGTCATAAGCTCCTTAGGATGGATGTATTAACATCCAAAACATGTTGAGCATTAAATAATGAAATAATAAAACATGTGACATCAAGTTGGTCTATCTTTATTCAACTATAAGTTGTATAATTCATGAAAAAATCCCCATTACTTTAAAGTATTTATCTCAGGAGTGCACTCGTTCTTTTTACCATGCCAAAATACTTTTAGGTCAGAGTTTCATCGTCTAGGATAGTTTATAAACGAGGTATTTCTTGCGGATCTCCAAAGCAACACTACTCTTCACGAAACACATTCCTATTTCCTCCTGCTTTTCAACCAATACTTGAGCATCTGTGGGGCTCTGAGAGGCCATTTAACCCACTACTTAAAATAACTGTTCCATTTTCATGAAATGATTGTCCCAATGCCCAGAAATACAGATAACGTGTTGTTCCTACAGAATTACCATCCGGCTTATGATATTTGAAGATTCATGTTCTCTGAAATACAAACCGCGCGCGCGCGTGTGTGTGTGTGTGTGTCTTTTGAAAGTCATCTACGTCTAATATTATTTGAGCGAATGAATGCGTGTTCTTGGTTTTTGGCGTAGGCTGTGTTACAAATCATCAACGAAGAGAGGCGGACACTGTACTTGGTTCAGACAAAGAAGAAGCTCAATTTAATGCACTTGAATACTGTATGTGCATGGCAACGTAGTTTGCACCAAATGACTCCGCTATTCGCTCGTGGCACTTCGCAGATCCCTCAACCCCCTGTCGGATGGTGTAATTCTCCTCACGCGGTCACAATACTGGGACATATTAAATATCAGTGCCCTGGCATGAGCTTGCTTAATCTTTCATTTTCACAACCAACTACACAAGATTACGGATGTATAAAAAAATTCTTCACTAAAATGGTCACTTAAGCATAATCCTGCTTGGAGATAGTGTGAATACTAAGAAGACCCGTTGCTGACTAGCACTGATTAGCTCAGCGAGAGTCACAGACATCACGTGACAAAACATTGTCAATGCGCTATAAACGCTAGGCGCCTTCCTTAAAAAATCAGCAGCCTAAGTTAACTCATGTGTCCGCAAACGCAATCTGTGTATGCAATAGAGAACGTAAAATGCATGTAGGGTAACAGTGAGGCGCGCTCCAATCTTGCTTTTTGGACCCTTCTCAGACTGCCAACCATTTAATCTATTGGGGATCACAAATATTGTTACTGTTTACAATTCTAGATGTTGTCGATTATCATTACTGTTGTTTCGGCATGTCAGTATATCTATTTTAAGAAATTATACGTCTCTTGTTTTCACTGTGTTAAATTTATGCGCTATACACTCAAACTTTCACCCCGTAGGACAGTCTTGTACTTGTTAAATTACAAGCAATGTGTATGTACAAACGCTGTTTAATCTATCTCACATATCTAATCTATCTATATTATGTTTGTGCCTCCCTGAACACGAATGAATAATACAGTTATATATTCCGACCAAATGGAATTATTTTCTCTTCCTGCCCCCCTAACATCGAGCTGACAGCTACTAGCCGTAATCGATACATACGGCGTTTATTTAAATACTTTTGTTTACTCACAACGCGATAAGAATTATGCAAATTGTACTTAATATTTATGGAAGGAAGTTTTGTTTTAACTAACACCCCCTTTACAATTTATTTCTAAAACACTTGGCAACATTTATAGAAAGACGAAACAATGCTATGAAGGCAAAAAAGCTTCGCTTCTTTAATTACTTACATCATTGGCCACGAGTAAAACGCGGCAAACAAATTGTAATGACAGTTAAGTCATTGCACTGTCTGGACGTTTCATTAAGCTTCACTGTGTAACTTATTTCACCATATCAAATGGAAGTCACAATTTGTAAAGAATTATGTATTAAAAATTATGAAGGTGTGTTTGAATTTTTGTCTTAATTACCCGTCAAACAAATCGTTTCTCTTTGGTATCATATTATTTGCGGTCAGTCCCACTATCTGAAATATTTCAATGAATTGTTTAGAATACAAATTTTTGTTTCCAAAAATCCATTTGGTATGAAATATTTGTTTGAATTAGCACCACAGATTTTACGTAAAACTTCACTTTATCCAAGAAGAAGGCAGCTATATATTATCATAAATGCATGTAGTTATGCAAGAAGAATATCTTATTTTGCTAGGACTTTAACCGAACTTGAATCTTGATGCATATTTGGATTGCAATGATGTTAATTTTATTTGACAGTAATTTATTTGCGAAATATTTCTGAATTACTGCAGCATGGTTTCCAAGAGAAAATATAATAACACTTTCTTAAAACGAGTTTATTTTGCTACAGAACTGCATATTAGTGTTGAAGATGAATTTCTTTTATTATATGAAATAATATTTTATTTACAAATATATGCAGTTAAATAACACGTTTACCTATACATTTCATTATTTATTTTTTTATCCCCGCTTAATCGTAGTCAAAAGTTTCATTTATATACGAAAATGTAATTGGCGTTATGAAAAAAATAATTACTAATAAATTTGCCACGGTGAAATTAAAAGGGAAAATCGACTATGAAGTGTTTACACTTCACCTAATTTTTAATAATTCAAAGCCTATCCTATATTAACACGGAACAATGCACTTATTATGCACCTGACACTCGTTGAGCTTGTCATGAAATTTCCCGCCTTTAATCCAGCCCTAAGTTTAATTGGCATGTTCATAAGAGACCTGACCCAGTTAAATTCAGTTTACAACTCCACAGTACATTGTTATTAAAATTGTTATTAAAAAAAAAAAGAGGTAAATCAGTCCCGTTACAGGCCTCGAGTGGCCCAGGGGCTTCCAGTAAGTTAAGGTTCCCAGATTTCATGACAACGGCACAGGATGGTGGTAAGGTTGTCAGCCTTAAGCACCGGCCGCCTTTACCCCCAGGAAATTCTCCTGGTACTCATTCCTGTTAGAGACTGAGTCGACCCCAGGGTCATAGTGCGATCGGAAGGATTTTATGTCAATGAAAAATTCCAATGACACCAGCTGTGTGTAGCACAGCACCTTAACCACTGTGCTACCGCGGTCCCCACATTGTTATTAGATTTAGATTTATTTTAGTGTTACCCTTCCATATTGGCCTAAACTCCACGTTTCAATACGTACTTACTGGCTAAATATTTTATAAATTTTCAATTTTTACCTCATGCTCTAATCCCCAACCCACGTCATTGCTTTCCATCTGGTCACCGTAATAACATCCGTTGAGGAGCATCAATCATGCAGACTCTATTTATAAAATTTTCTTCAGCCTTTTTTAAATTTTTATATTTGGGTTCTCTCATTTTTACTGGAAATTTTAAAATCTGTATGTACACATATTGAAACTGTGCAACCTGCGAATTTGAATAAACAGTTCCCCTCATATAGTGCCAATAATCAATAAATGCAGCATCAGATGACAACCTGTTTGGTTATTTCCATCGTGTAGGCTTACGTGTGGTTACATGTTTCGGCCTTAATTAGCCATCAGCGCACCACAACTGACAATAAACATTCGAGAATTGGAAGCACATTAATATAAACCTACACTGTTAACACATTACACTGTTTTAATTATTAATCCACCACACGGACGAGCGGTGTAGGCAAGTAAGAAGGTATTTCTATACACTGAATACAAAATTATGACAATAAATAACGCTTTTCTAATATTATATGGAGACGTGATGTACAGAATCCTCGATGTATAGGCTTACCAGTAAAAACAATGAAATGACCGCAACGTACAATATTTGACGTTAGATTCCCAGTGTTCAATATCTGAGAACTGTTAACATTGTATATTCAATACTGAAGTGCCCTATCGCGTCATCATGGCACTGTCTGCGTTTACAGAATGGGCAAACTTTAACTCCAGAACAAACACAAAGCCATCAACAGAAGCACACCAGACAATAAACCTGACATCCTTCCCCGAGGTAGAAGAGCACCATACATACGGATTGACATTTCGCTATCATGTGAAACTAACAAACTCAATAAATGAGCAACTAACTCAGTATTCCATGGAGCGTAGTTCTTCTGCAGCCTATAATCAGTTCCTCAGACGGTAAATAGATTTCCCTCATTTTATGAAATCTGGAGTTTAATTAACGTGCTCAGAGAAACCTACCACTTGTCCCTACCCTTACCCACATAAGCCCAGGCCGTGATACCTCATACTATTTCCTCAATATCCATTTTCATATACAGGCTACACTTCTTCACAAAACAATGAAGTGAATTTTTTATAAAGGATGTTCGACCAGCACTCATAAAACATGCTTCTATACTGCATATACTTTTGGTAAAACCTATCATTAACAATAATAATAATAATAATAATAATAATACTGGATGGCCAGTAAATTAGACTATAGGCAACTTATTAGAGAAAGAGACATGTTCCTATGACTGTCGAGAGGAGATGTGAAAGCGAAAGCAAAAACAAAGTGAAATAATAGCAGCACAAGACCAGACATTACAAACAAAATATCATGAAAAAAATAGTACAAACAGAAAGAGACAGCAAATGCAGATTATGTCAACATTATGACGAGACATGAGAATACATTATAACAGCACATCCCATAGTGACAAAAGAACAATACATACATACATACAGAGATAAGATTTGTGTGTGTGTGTGTGTGTGTGTGTGTGTGTGTGTGTGCGTGCTCAACTGCACTTTAGCAAATGCAAGGGAATAAGGATAAAATTAGAAAACAAATACTGGTATGACCACATACAGAGATAAGCAGAAACTAGTCACGGAAGTAAAGCAACCATATTATGGAAACAACAAGTGCAAACCGACAGTACTATTCCTAACAATAAGCCGGACATAATAATCCGTAATAATGGAAAGCGATTATGCATGTTGATGCATGCTGCAATTTCAAGAAATAGAAATGTGATCTGGAAAAAAGCCAAGAAGATTCTAAAATATAAAAGACGTAGAAATACAGCGCGTTTGGAATGTAAAAACAAAAGCGACAGCCATCAGGAATAACAGCGGGAAGCTGAACCACCTGAAGATCATTCAGACAATACCTGAGCAACATATCGTAGGAGCGCGAAATCAAGGAACTTAGGAAAATAGCCATACTGGACGCCGCTGACATACTGCGGAACGAACTAATGTGAAGTACAAAATACTGAACACGGGAAATAACATTAATTGTAACTGTAGAACAGCTGCAACAATTATGTACCTGAAACAAACAAGATTTGTTTCAGGTACATTAATGCAAATCATCTACGTCAAGGGGATACCACATAATAAAATATTACCGTTATGATTATGTATGTAAACACGTGTTACTTAATAATAGATGACGGATGCTTAACACTTAATGCACTTATTTCTCAAAGTTTCGCATCGTCAACCTCCGTGTAACTCTCAATCCTCATACAGCAAGTGAAGGCAGGTGTACATTCTATCTTCGCAAGCGCCTAGATCCAGCGGCTCATTTGTTACACCTACCAAACCGTATGCAAAAAGGAACTTTTGCACCGCTGTCATGTAGCTACAATATACTGCAAGATGATAGTACCGCAAAACAGTAGCACATTTTTCCAACTTCTGTTACCTTGCGTCACTTTCTGGCTCTAAACTGACAATACAAATATCGCTGAGCCTCGCAAGTTAGCGCAGTGTTATTACAGATTGTACGAAACTGAAATGCACAACGTTGAGGCATTCCTCAGTTTTTTATGATCATACCGAGTTTTGTAAATGTCGATTATCTGTTTCAAAAAGTTGAGATGGAGGACACATAGAAAAAAAGTAATCATATTTACAGCACTGGAATATAAAAAGCTTATATTTTTATCTGTATGAAGTGGACTAAAAACAGAAAGTACCGGCATTATACAAACTGTCCATTTCTCACTGTTGTTGTACTTTATAGCGACACATCTTCAGAATGTCAAACAAATGTTTTTAAGCACCGACGCGCAGAAAGTTGCCTACAAACAACCAAACGTAGATATGCGAGGTGCGTAGTTCTTAAAGCAGTATTGACGTAAATGCAAAACCTCTGGGATTAATGCGCCGTGTCGAATGGCACATAGTTTTGAAAGTTCCTTAGGTATTATGTTTCACACTACGCACGTGGCAGCAAACCCTTGCTAAAAGCCCGTAACTATTTATCCATCAATAAGCTTTCATGTTTCCCAAGTTGCGACTTCTTGACTCATAAACAGGCTACATACAGGCATATACGACGACACCCATGATCTACTAACAGCCGGACAGAGACTACAAAAGAAAACAGACCAAACATCCTTTCTTATTATTTTTTTTTTATGTTTTCCATCCCGAAGTGTTATAACATAAAAATACAACGTGTCAGTCAATAACACAACACTTTGTTTTATATACAATAAAAGCAGTATATTGTGAGGGCGACATGTTTCGACATTTATTAGGTCATCTTCAGGCCCTTTGGGAAAACAGATCCAAAAGCTATCTATATTTCAATGCATTGTGGGATCCCAAATGCATTGAAATATAGATAGCTTTTGGATCTGTTTTCCCAGAGGGCCTGAAGATGACCTAATAAAGGTCGAAACATGTCGCCCTGACAATATACTATTTTTATTGTATATAAAATAAAGTGTTTTGTTACTGACTGACACGTTGTATTTATATCTTTCTTATTACTGATTTAATCACAAAAAGCTCCATCAAGATCATTTCATTTTTAAATAAATCAAGGCCTTGTGATAAAATCAGACGTGCTCTTGTTAGCACATGGACCGTATGGAATATCAAAGTGCAATATGAATGTATAACCACTGTTAGATAACTATAGGAAAAATACCGAATTTTCCTGATGCAAACCCATTACAAAAATCAGATACGTGAAACAAAGCTGCAGGGTATTTTAAATACATGAAACGTGCGTTTCAGAATACAACGCAAATAACAGAAAATATGAATTCATTCACTACGAATAAACAACTTCAAAACAAATTCGGTTAATTATCCGCCATGACTTTTCTGCAATCCGTCATGTGTTCTCAAACGTATGAATAAAGATCCGATATTTGAAAAGCAACTCAGAGCAAATGCAAAAAAGCGTGTCTAATTTCGAATTTAAATAACGCACACTTCGTTTCTTTGTATGTACAGTTCACAAGATAAGAGGAATAGAATTCATAAAACCTGTTTTTGATTACATCGAATTTAACTACAGTAAGTCTGTTGTTCCATTATTGGCTGTTCACATTACTTGTGTAAAAATCGTAACACATAAAATATTGATTCTGTTGTGGCTAAATCGTCAATATGAACACAAAATTTCATATGGTCGTCACGTTGCAATTATTGCCTTATTATTCCAAATAAACTGAAGATATTCTTATGTTAATAGTCTGTACGAGTACCAGATTTCCCGTGGGTTTTCTGCTATTGCCAACAGACTGAAAGATACACAAAACTGTCGCGCAGATAGTGTGACGTTTTATATTATATAAAATTACTACTCTTACAGAAACTACATTGTTTACAAAACGTATTATTACATATTACATATTACATATTTGCGCGTCCGGCACTTTAAGAAACTACATTTTTAGCACTGGCATATTCCGAAATGACAAAACGTTCATACAAAGTTTAGTTACAATCAATGCAGTGTTTTAAGAGATAAACTGTGAGAATATTGTTAGTGACAGACATACACACACACACGCACGCACACATAGAGCACGTTGATATGAAAATAAGTTTTTTTCCCCAATTATAAATAGAAAATAATTTATGGGAAACATTTGTCTCTATCAGGTATTTTATCTGGAGAGTAGAGCCGCCGTAGTTTAAACCAGTCAGAAAATATTATTGAAATTAAATTCGAAACTACATGAACTATACAATAAACGTTATTTAAAAATCCTTCACCCTTAATATTTCTCGAAGGACAAGTTCCCGAAAGTCACATAGAACGTCTGCTGACGGATAACTTGTCAAATGCGGATGCTATGAACAGTGAAAATGGATGCCATGGGATGAATATAAACTTCGAATTGATAAGGAAGCGTAAAAGAAGAGTCACTGAAACAGAGCTTGTTACTTCAGCAGTATTTTGATGGGATAGCACAGGAACCCAAAGAATTATTCGGTCAGTATAGACAGTGGAAATAATTCACTCAGCAGCTCACCGCGGCTTGACTGCTCAATAAACATACGCTGACAATAGTATGTAAAGTATGTCCTGAGGCCGCTAGATTTCGGGTGAAATGGCGCAAGGTGTCACGTGATCAGACCAGAGGTGCCTCCTCGCTGGACTGACAACGAGCGTTGAAAACGATGATTCCGACGCCGTTTGAATCCAGTTGGCCAAGAAATGATAATTCAAGAACCCTGGGCAGCGATAGGCGATATTGTCAACCACAGAACGGCGTAAGTCCTACACATCTCCTACTCCACAGTTGAAATCGCACGGTCTTCATTACTTTCTGTCCTTACAGTCAATGGGCGACCTACATTCACAAACGCCATATGCGTTACACACGCTTCATGTATCATGGGGAGAATATTGTTAATTTCCGCTACACATGGGCTTCTGGTTGACGATGAGCAGGGTGATATAGAACGTATACCAATGCATCGGGTAAAGGCTTCACTATTACAGGCACTGGGAATAAAAAACATGTCTCAGCGTTCGTCGTGTTTTTATTGCGTGATCTTTCGAGCAAAATTAAGCCGTGCTCTGCACCGCGTGTCTAGTACACCGAACAACCCAATTTACCACCGCGTCAAATAACACTTCTGAGATATGTGTTACCCCATTTGACGATAACACGTTTTGCAGAAAACAAACGTCTCAGAACACACTTTCGTAATATTTTGGAATTATATTTTAACAAACAATTATACTGTGGAGAGTTTTCGGCTAATTTATTTTCATTCTCTGCACAACACCTTGGCGTATTTGAACTCCGGTTTTCTAGCTTATGAAACAGAAACGCCGACCACATCAAAGCACTTCAATAATTAATCGCGCTACACCGAATGAATATTATTCTTGTTTGTATCCGTGAGATCTCGGGTCAAAATCTCGGTCCGAAAACCGGGTACCCCTAAGGAGTTTCTAGTTCCTCCAGTTTCGCTAGGCAAATGCACGAGTAGCAGTTCAAGTTAGATATTACCGACTCTTTCCGACTACTGTCAAATTACAGTTCAGTAATCACCTTGTCTTTTGACGTTATACAGAGTGTCCCAGGAGGAATGTGTCAGACTTCGGGAGGGTGTTCCTTATGTTAAAGTATACCGATATAACCCAAAACACCTATGTCCAAAGTTGAACGGTTACGGAGATAATGGCCAGAGAAGTTTG
>Ga0123353_10008339_pt1 | contig 14139 bp, 15 predicted proteins | sample TergutLab28metaG_3_FD_92763 | JGI IMG/M metagenome (GOLD analysis project Ga0123353, IMG submission 92763) | Labiotermes labralis P3 segment gut microbial communities from Petit-Saut dam, French Guiana - Lab288 P3 | ecosystem: Host-associated > Arthropoda: Insects > Digestive system > Gut ... | reverse complement strand
CCGCACGGCCAGTTCCGCCATCGCGCCCGCGCCCATCAGCAGCACCGTTCGGCCTTGCAGCGATCCGAAAATCTGTCTTGCCATCTCCACCGCCGCCTGCGACACGCTGGCCGTGCCCTGGCCCAGTTGCGTTTGCGTCATCGCGCGCTTGCCCACGCGAAACGTCGCGTGCAGCAGTTTGTGCAGCAAAAACCCCGCCGTTCCCGCCTGACACGCCAACCGATACGCCTCCTTGACCTGCCCGAGAATCTCGTGCTCCCCGACGATCTGCGACTCCAGCGACGCGGCCACGCGGAACAGATGCGCCACCGCCTCGACACCGGATAACCGATACAACGCGTCAGGTTCAAGGGGGGAGCCCGCCTTGATCGCGGCCACATGCGCCAGCAGGCGGGGCAGACCGCGCTCCATCGCCGACTCGCCGGACACCAGGTAAAACTCCGTGCGATTGCATGTGGACAGCGCCAGGGCCTCCGAAAACAACCGCTCCTCGCGCAAGGACTCCAGCAACAGCGCGCAGTCCACCGGCGCCAGGGCAAGGGTTTCCCTGGCGTCGAGGGGCGACCTATGATCTATTCCGATGCAGTACAACATTGTTCGTTCGTTTTGTCAGGCGGATACGGTGCTAAATTCGAAATCCGAAATTCGAAATCCGAAACAAATTCCAAACGACAAGACAGAAAATCCCAAACGGCACGAAGGACGGTTTGTCCTATTTCTTTATCCTTTCGCTTCGCTTTTTCTGAGGATCGCGCCAAGAATGCTCATGAGCTCCGTGGTTTCCTGAATGAGCAATTGACGCTCGGCGTCCACACACGGGTCTGTGATCGCTAACAGCCTCAGCCAGAGGCGACTTTCCTTGGCCTCTTTTTTGCTGATTTTCACCCGAAGTATGAAGTCCTTTTTACTCAGCGACTCGTTGGCTTCGATGTAGTTCGCCGCCACCGAACCGGACGAGCGAACAAGTTGTTTTGCATCTTCAGTATTCGCCAACGTGACCGGCACGACTTTGAGCAATGCCCGGCAGTCGCGGGCAAACTCGTAACAGCGTTCTTCGAGGTCATAGTGCTTTGCCTCAGTCGGTTTGTCGTATGGAGTGCCGTTTGTCATTTGGAATTTTCTGCTTTGGAATTTGTTTCGTATTTCGTATTTCGAATTTCGGATTTTTTATCACGCCGCATATCGGTGCATGCCGGGGAACAGTCGCGAGAGATTGACCCACAGCAGCGTCAGGATCACGCACGCGACGCCCAGCAGGATCAGCACCGCGTTGGTCCGGGCGAATCGGACCCCGTGCCAGCCTCGCCAGTGCAAATAGGCCGCGAAGGTCAGCCACGTCGCCAGCGACCAGAGCTCCTTCGGGTCCCAGTTCCAGTAATCGCCCCAGCAGAGCTTGCCCCATACCGCGCCCAGAACCAGCCCGAGCGTCAGCAACGGAAAGCCCAGCCGGACCATGCGGCTGCTGAGTTGTTCCAGCCGCCCGGCCCGCTCACCGGAGGTCACGAGCTGCCTGGCCGCCGCCAGACCCGCCAGGACGAGAATCACGTACGCCAGCATGTACGCGCCCACATGCGGAACAAAGAGCGGGCTTTGCAACGCCGGCGGCAACGGCTGCGGATCGGCGGGAAACACCAACCCGGCCGGCAGCAGCACGCACACCCCCGCCACCGCGGCCGCGGCGTGCGACATCGTAGTACGGGCATCAAGGAACCGTTCGCAGAACAGCCACAGCGGCACGACCACGACGCCCAGGGCCAGGAACACGTCGAAGAGACTTTGCAGGGGCACATGCGACGTTTCGATCCAGCGGAACACGAAGGCGGCCAGCGCAACCAGACCGCCGAGGAGGAAACTTCCGCGGCGCAGCCGGTCGTTCGCGGGTCGCGGAAGCGTGGCGAGCAGCCACAGCACGATGGCTGCGTAAATCAGGATGCCGACGGTGGTGAATTTCGGATGCATCATCGGCCCTCGTCACGTTGAACGCCTCGCCGTCGGAAGTATCCCATCACCGGAGCGAACCAGTATTTACCGAACACGCCCAGCAGCATCAGGGCCAGACCCGCCCAGACGGCCCAGAGACCGCGGTCGTTCACCACATGCAGCACGGTGAAGGCGTGGGCGTTCTTGTCCCAATCCATTTGGTACAGGTGGTATCCCCGGTGCCACAACGGATCATTCACCGCGATGGTCGCCTGTTTGACGACCTGGCCGCTCTCGATAATGTCCACGTTGCTGAAGAACCCCTTCACGGGCGGTTCGGACAGGAACAGGCTGATCCCCTCTCCGGGCGCGGGGGGATTGTGCATGGGAAGGGCCGGGGCGGGAAATCCTCGCGGCGACCCGGTCGTGTCGAGGAATTGCCCGATGCGTTGCATAAGCGAGCCGCCTGGTCGGGATATCTCCACGTCCACGGCAGGAAGATCGCCGGCCCCGTCGGCGACAATTTCCACCTCGCGAGGCGCCAACAGGAACGCGATCCCGTCGTCGTATCGAGGCCCGCGCGACGTGACGGCGACGGGGCGTGACGGACCGTCGCTGAACTCCAGCGTCGCCAGAAGAGCCAACGACGGCGTGCCGGTTGCCTCCGGTGTCACGGGGCGACGCGGGTTTTCGGTATTGACAAGCTGGTTGATCGTCACCATGACGGCCCGGCCCGACAGCAGGGACGCGTGGCGGCCCCACGGCAGATCCGGGTCCGCGGCCACGACGGGCGGAAGCGGAACCGAGACGCGTTGTCCCGGCAGGGCGGGAATGTCCACATGCACACCGGGCCCCTCGATGCACAGGTCGGCGGGCACGTCGTCGGGCCAGGCCAACCGCGTGTGCGGAAGGAATTCCCGCACCGTGACCGTCAACCGGCTCTCGGGCAGGTCCAGCGGCTGATCGAGCTGCCACTCCAGGTCGCGGGCTTCGTAGACGATCTCCGCATGGCCGTCGGCGTCGTGGCGGAGCACGGGAACGGCCGCGTGAAGTTCCCACGGACCGTAGTACTCCATGCGGAAATCCCGAAGCCGCACGGAGAACGGCAGCGTGGCGACGATCTCCGGCGCGTCTGGCGTGGCGGCGGATTCGGTGGTCCGCACGCGATTTTCCGTCATGCCCTCGTGCGCGACCAGGACGCCCTTGAGCACACCGTCACCGCCGATCCACGGCCTCAGCCACGGCGCCCGCTCCGCCCACATGCCCGCCAGCCAGTGCCCGCGCGGACTGCCCCACAGGGCCCCGCCCAGCACGAACAGCGCCCCGAGATGCATCGCCACCGCCGCGGGGCGACGCCACAGTCCCGGAACGAACAGCAGGCTGGCGACGAGCGTCATGAAGATGAAAATCCAGACGATCGCCAGCACCGGCGAATGAAACAGCGCCGCCGCGGTGGCGGGAAGCCCCGAGGGGACGTCCGAGTTCGGCGCGCGCAGGGCGGGGAGCAGCGTGGCGAAAATCGACAGGATCGCCAGCAGCCCGCAGCACACAACCGCCAGTCCCAGCACCATTGCCCGCGTCGCCCGCCGCTCGTCGCTCCGTGTGGCGGCGGCAGGAGAGTGATTCGTGTCATTCACGGTCATCCCGATAGTATAGCGTATCCGCCCAAGCCGATGCTATGGGGTACGCGACGCCTACAATATTCCGGAGGAGCGTGCCATGTCCACGACCGTCAGCCGGAAGGTTCGCGTTCGCAGGCCTGTGAAGGAGGTGTTTCCGCTGTGGGCGGATTTCGAGAAATTTCCGAACTTCATGAGCCACGTCACCTCCGTCACGCGGACCGGAGACGACCGGACGCACTGGGTCCTCAAAGGCCCCGCGGGCCTGCCGCTGGAGTGGGACGCGCAGACCACGGAGATCACGTTTGGCCGCCGTATCGCGTGGCGGACCGTCAACAGCCACGTCGAGCACACGGGCGAGGTGCTCTTCCACGACATCGGCGACGAAACGGAACTGACCGTCACGATGACGTACGACACGCCGCTGGGCGCCCTCGGCGACTGGGCGGGCCAAACCTTCCTCGACCCGCAAGGCCGCCTCGAACACGATCTGGAAAACTTCAAACGCTTCTGTGAGAAGAGTGCACCATTGCGCCGGACGGGATGAGGACATGTTTTTTACCACAGAGGCACAGAGACTCACAGAGGGGCACATGGTGTTCGAAAAATACTTCGCGATGGCTTGCCTCTTTGCGCTGTAGGACGTGGAAGACAATCTATTGTTTTCCACGCCGAAACCATACATGTGCAACGCGACAGCCGTCCCAATTTCTCACGTACGGGAACAATAGAGATATATTCCCAGCAGCATAAATATGAAGCTCCAGAAACCGATCGGAATAAAGAAAAAATCGTCTTTGACGATCACCTCGCGCGCTTCCCCGGTTTTGGCGTCCGTTTCCACGATAACACGTTTTTTCACTTCTTTTCCCGTGGTTTCATTCCGGAAAATCCGTTCTTTCGCGGTCGATTTTCGATAGGCTCCTACCAGAAAATGTGCAACCACGCACAGCGCGCTCGCCGCTAAATATATAGACAGGATGTCCAACCTGCTGTTCTTGCGGCCCAGTAAATCTGTTGCCGCGCAGGCGACGACCACCATAATCGGCACCAGAATGCCCCAGCCTCTCCAGATCAAGATCATGCATAGATCTCCCAATCGCCGTGCAAAACTTCGTCACGCCTGCTCCGCCAGTTCGCGCAATTTCACCAGCGCCTGTTTTTCGAGTTGGCGGACGCGTTCGCGGGTCAGGCCGATTATTTTTCCGATGTCCTTGAACGTCCGCGGCGGACCCTCGTAGCCGTCCATTCCGTAACGCAGCTCCAGGATTTTCCGCTCGCGCGCGGGCAGGTGTTTCAGCAGCGACGCCACGAACGGCGGTGTGCTGGCCGCCATCATCGGGTCCTCCGGCGCGCCGTCGGTCGAGGGCAGCATCTCGTTGATCGCGTTGGAATCGTCACCGCCCATCTGGCTGGGCGCGTTCATCGCCGTGAGTCCCTGCTGGACAATGACGGCCTTTTTCATGGAAATCTTCAGCTTTTTCGCCATCTCGTCCACCGTCGGAGGACGATGCAGTTCCAGTTCCATCTGCCGCGACGTCGCGCGCCACTTGCTGACCAGCTTCATCAGGTACGCCGGAATCCGAATTGGAAGCCCCGCGTGGATCATCGCCCGCTTGATCGCCTGCTTGATCCACCAGGCCGCGTACGTGCTGAACCGCACGCCGGCGTCCGGGTCGAACTCATCGACCGCCCGCAGCAGCCCGATGTTTCCCTCGGCCACCAGGTCGCCCAGCGTCATGCCCGGCGTGTGGTAATCCTTCGCGATGCGGACGACCAGCCGCAGATTCGCCTGCACCATCTGCTCGCGCGCGACGGGGTCTCCGTGTTCGCGAACGCGGCGGGACAACTGCCGCTCCTGCTCCGCCGTCAACAGTGGCGTCGTTTTGATCCGATCAAGATACCAACTCAACCCCGTCCTGGACGCTGTATCCGCCATCGCCTCGTCTCCGAACCAACCTCAACGTGTGATCCCTGATGACACCCTGATTTCTTCGGTTCAATCCGAGGGTGACTTGACCAGGAAGCGGGCGGACGCGAAACGCGTCGGGGGCGAGTCGCCTGGATAGTTCAACTTTTGTAAGCGGCACGTTTTTTTTTACCACAGACACAGAGGATCACAGAGCGGGGGCATTCCTCCTCTGTGGTTCTCTGTGCCTCTGTGGTAAAAAGAAACGTGCCGTTCGTGAGAACGGAAAGACTCGGCGCGAATCGTGTTACCGCAAGGCTTGGCAGCGGCGGATCCGGGCGAGGGTTTTGTCTTTTCCCAGGATCACCAGCGTGTCGGCGATGGGGGGGCTGACGGTGTTTCCCGTGACGGCCACGCGGAGCGGCTGGGCGACTTTGCCCATGCCCAACGCGTTGTCGGCCGCGAATTTTTCCACCGTATCGTGCAGCGGTCCAAGCTGCCACGCCGCCTCCGGTATCGCCGCCAGCAGCGCCTCCAGTTGCGCCAGCACGTCGAAGCCCGCGTGGTTTCCCTTTCGGAGGTTTTTTTCCACGGCGGACTCGTCGAACGCGTACGCGTCGTCGGCGACGAACAGCACGTCGCACTTGGCCGGCAGGTCGTCCATCGTGCGCAGTGTCGGCGTGGCCCGCAGCAGCGCGGCGAGCAGGGTGTCGTCACCGGCGGGAATTGGCGAACCGGGCCTGAACTGGAGAAAATCCTTCAGCGCCGCCAGTCGGCGGGGTTCGTCGGCCGCGGCGAGGTAATCGGTGTTGAAGGCCAGCAGTTTGGCCCGGTCGAATCGGGCGTTGGTTTTTCCGATCCGCGTGGGCGAGAACAGTTCCGTCAACTCGGTGAGCGTGAATTTTTCGCGGTCCTGTCCAGGATTCCAGCCCAGCAGGGCGACGAAGTTGACAATGGCTTCGGGCAGGTAGCCGCTTTTGCGGAAATCGGTGACGTCGATCTCGGGCAGATGCACCTTCAGCATGGCGGCGAGCCGTTCGAGTTTGGCCAGCGGAACGACGGCGTCGGTTCCGTCGATCCAGGCGGAGAACTCGGTTTCTCCGACGGCCCCGCTCGCGGCCAGGTCAGCGGCGGACGTGCCCTTGGCGATTGCCTCTTTGGCGGCCTGCCGCGTGAGGCGGTGCTTGTCCCGCTTGGACATTTTGCTGTTGTCGGGATTCAGAATCAGCGGCAGGTGGCAGTAGCCTTTGGGCTCGGGGAATCCCCACGCCCGCCGCAGCAGAACGTGCCGCCACGTCTGGCCGAGGAAATCCTGCCCGCGCACGATGTAGTTCACGCCCATCAGCGCGTCGTCGATGACGTTGGCGGGGTGGTAGGTCGGGAACCCGTCGGCCTTGAGGAGGACGAAGTCGTCCATTTCGGCGGCCGGCATGGTGACGTCGCCGAACGCGTCGTCGTGGATGGTGACGTCCTGGGCGGGGCAGGCGAAGCGCACAACAACGGGTCGTCCGGCCGCCCGTGCCGCGTCGGCGTCCGCGTGCGTCGGAAAAACCGCCGGCCTCGGGTAGCGGAAGGGCGTTTTGGCGGCCTCCGCCTTGGCGCGAAGGACCTTCTCCTCCGCTTCTGTGTCGAAGCAGTAGTAGGCCACGCCCGAATCGATGAGTTTCCGAATGTGTTCGGCGTAGATGGCCAACCGCTCGCTCTGGCGGTAGGGCCCGTTGGGACCTCGCTGGCAGAGCGTAGCACGGGCATCCTGCCCGTGAGTCTCACGGGCGTCTCGCCCGTGTGGATCGTGTGGAGGGGCGAACGGTTCCTCTGCTGGCTGCGTTTGCATGGGCGAGACGCCCGTGCTACGCGAGACGCCCGCGTCACGAAGGTCCACGCCCTCGTCCCACTCCAATCCCAGCCAGTGGAGGTCCTCGATGAGGCGCGGAATGGCTTCCTCGATGTGGCGCTCGCGGTCGGTGTCCTCGATGCGCAGCACAAACTCCCCTCCGCTTTGCCGGGCGAGGCAGTACGCGAAAATCGCCGTCCGCGCATGCCCGATATGCAGCAGTCCCGTCGGCGAGGGGGCGAACCGTGTCTTGAGTTTCTCGGTGTCCATGTGTCGGATTAAAGACTGTTTGTTTCCGTTTTGCAATGAAGATTTCGATCTTGACGTGGCGGCGGGATATCGTTAGCATATGGGGCTCGAAATGGTACGTGCCGGCTGCGGTTGCCGTCACGAAAACAACGGAGCGGTCCGGTAGACAGACCGGTAGATAGAATAGATGGGAGATGCGTTATGGCACATAAAAAGGGTGGCGGTTCCACTCGCAACGGGCGCGACAGCAATCCGCAGTATCGCGGCATCAAGATGTACGGTGGCGAGGTGGTGAAGGTCGGAAGCATTATCGTGCGGCAGTGCGGCACGCCGTTCAAAGCGGGCAAGAACGTCGGCGTCGGACGCGATCACACCCTCTTCGCCCTGACCGACGGCACCGTCGCCTTCCGAGGCCGATTCGTGGATGTCGTCGAGGCGTAGCCGCAGCCACTAGCCACAAGCCACTAGCCAACAGGGTTGCGAGGCGCGGCGGTGAAATCGAACAATCCGTTCGAGAGAGTGGTCAAGCGGCTTCGCGGACACGAAGACCTGTCAGGTATGGAACACGGTTTTGTTTTCCATGAGCAGAGGCCTTCGAGTCCGCGAAGCTCCTTGGCCACTCTCTCGAACGAACGGATCGTTTTTACACTTCCGCACCGAAAACCCTGTTGGCTCGTGGCTTGTGGCTTTCTGTTGGTGAGTGGCTTGCGGGATGTTGCAGGCATGACGGAGACAGGTTCATGAGCGACCGCGACGGTCCAGTCAGTAAGGCGATGTTCATCGACGAGGTGGACCTGGTAGCCATTGCCGGTCGGGGCGGGGACGGGTGCGCGTCGTTCCGGCGGGAGAAATTTGTCCCCAAGGGCGGTCCCAGCGGCGGCGACGGGGGCGACGGCGGAAGCGTGTTCGTCGTCGCGGACGCGTCGCTCAACACGCTCCAGCACCTGGCCGGTCATCATCACTGGCGGGCCAAAAGCGGCGAGCCCGGACGCGGAAAAACCTGTCACGGAAAAGACGGCGACGACGTGGAAATCCGCGTTCCGGTCGGCACGATGATTTTCGACGCCGACCTCAACCTGCCGCTGCGCGACCTCGTCGAGGACGGGCAGCGGCTTTGCGTCGCCGAGGGCGGAAAAGGCGGCCGAGGGAACGTGTGGTTCAAAACCCCCGTGCACCAGGCCCCGCGCGAGGCGGAGCAGGGAACGCCCGGCACTCAGCGGCGGCTGCATCTGGAGTTGAAGCTCATCGCCGACGCCGGCCTGCTGGGAAAACCCAACGCGGGCAAGAGCACGCTGCTGTCGCGGTTGTCGGCGGCCAGACCGAAAATCGCCGCCTATCCCTTCACCACGCTCACGCCCGTGCTGGGCATCGTCGAGTTGCCCGACCACCGCCGGTTCGTCATGGCGGACATTCCCGGTCTGATCGAGGGGGCGCACGCCGGAGCGGGCCTCGGGCACGAGTTTCTGCGGCACGTCGAGCGCACGCGGCTTCTGGTACACATTCTGGACGTGGCCCCGCTCGAGGGCGACCCGGTGGAGGACTACAAAATCATTCGCGCGGAACTGGCCAAGTACAGCCCGCGGCTGGCGGAGAAACCGGAGATCGTCGTCGCCAACAAAATGGACCTCACTGACGCTCAGGAAAACCTCCGCCGCCTGAAAGACGAACTCGGCCTGACGGTGCACCCCATCAGCGCGGTGACGGGCAAAGGGATCGAGGTGCTCGCGAGGCATATCTGGGACCGGTTGCAGGAACTCCCGGCCGAGACGGCGTAGTCGGCCAATCCGAAATCCCAAGCACGAAATCCGAAACAAATTCCAAAACTCCAAAGGAAGAAAATCCCAAACGGTGTCGCCATACGCCTTGACGCAAATATGGCTTTGCCTTTTTGCGTTGTGGAACGTTGTGGAAAGCGAAACGCTCTCGTCTCACAACGTCTTGAAACGCAAAAAGGCGAAGCCATATTGACGACAAAACGCGTATTGACGACCGAGTGAATGTCACTCTATCATGATGTAGACGACTGACGTTACCAACACGAGGTGAACCGATGAAAACATTGCTGACGATGTGTCTGGGCTTGTTCGCGTGGATGGTTCTGTTACCGGCGTTGGCCGGGGAAATGGGGGGTATGATGACCGGCACTACCACTCAACCGGCGACGCAGCCGGCGAAGATCAACGTGGCTGTGGAAAAAACGTCCGGGGGTGATTTGACGATTCAGCCGATCAACCGCTCGTCGGTGCGATTCGAATTCAAGGGTAAACAATATTACGTGGACCCATCCGGCGAGGCCGACTGGGACAAGATGCCCAAGGCCGATTTCATCTTCGTCACCCACGAGCACGGCGACCATCTTGACCTGGCGGTGATCGACAAAATTAAGAAAGACGGCACGGTCGTCTACACCAGCGCCGCCAGCCTCAAGAAGATCAATGGGGAGCGGCCCACGACAGCGCCCTCCGCGTTCTCGTCGAAGAAGGCCACGACGGAGCGGCCGGAGTTTACGCTGATCGCCGTCGGTGAGACAAAGAAAATCGGCGGTATCACCCTCGAGGCCGTGCCCGCGTATAACGTGTCCGAGGAGCGGAAGAATTTCCATTCGAAAGACCGCAAGGACAACGGATACGTGCTGACGTTCGGGGACAAGCGGGTGTACGTGGCCGGCGATACCGAGGAGACGCCCGAGATGAAGGCGCTCAAGAAGATCGACATCGCCTTCCTGCCCTGCGACCCGCGATACACGATGAGCACGAAAGAGGCCGCCCAGGCCGCCAGAACGCTCAAACCGAAAATCTTTTATCCGTACCACCAGGGCCCGTCGGACCCCAACGAGGTGAAGAAACTGCTGGCCAACGAGAAGGGGATCGAGGTCCGGGTTTACTCATTACCGTGAGGTTTTTTTACCACAGAGGCACAGAGAACCACAGAGGGGCACGCGGTATTCGAGAAATGTTCCGCGATGGCTTGCCTCTTTGCGTTGTAGAATGTTGTGTACGTAAAAATGTTCTTCCGCACATAACATCCTACATCGCAAAGAGGCAAGCCATCGCGGAACATTTCTCGAATACCGCGTGCCCCTCTGTGGTTCTCTGTGCCTCTGTGGTAAAAAACGTTTCCGTCCTCCCGTCACTCCTGAAAACCGAACGCGTTTTTGATGTGCGTGATGCGCGGTTCTTCGCCTGGCGGGAGGAGGATGGCGATGATGTCGAAACGGACGGCGAATCCACTCGTGTCGCGGGTGGCGAGATAATACCGGGCGACGCGGCGGAGGTGGCGGCGTTTGGCGGCGTTGACGGCGGATTCGGGGCTGACGTTTGCGGGGTCGCGGCGGGTTTTGACTTCGACGAAGACGATGGTTTCCTGGCCGCTCTGGCGTCGGGTGGAGGTGTCCAGGACGATGAGGTCGGCTTCTCCAGCGGGGCAGCGGTAGTTGGTCGCGAGGGGTTTGTATTTCAGGCGTCGGAGGAATGTCGCCGCCAGCCGCTCACCGTGCCGGCCTGGCGATTCAGCGGGGACGGCGTCGCGACGGCGGGTGAACGGCCACATCGGTTGACCCTTTTGGGTTCAGGACGTCAAGGGGGAGCGGAAACGTTCCAATGGCTTACCGTTTTGCGCTGTAGAACGTTGTATGCGGTGGAGATGTTCCGTCGCATACAACGTTCTACAGCGCAAAGCGGCAAGCCATATCCACGTCAGACGCCCTACGGTTGCGATTGCGCGTCGTTACTGCGCCTTGGCTTTCTTACCGGACGGGTTGGTTTTGAGTTCTTTCAGGCGGGTGCTCTTTCCGACGCGGTCGCGCAGGTAGTACAGTTTGGCGCGGCGCACGCGGCCATGGCGGACGACCTCGACCCCCGAGACCTTCGGGCTGTGTACCGGGAAGACGCGTTCGACGCCCTCGTTGTTGACGATGCGGCGGACCGTGAAGTTCTCGCTGATCCCGTGTCCGCGGCGGGCGATCACCACGCCCGAGAAGACCTGCGTGCGTTCCTTCTCGCCCTCAATGATGCGAACCGACACGTTGACCGTATCCCCGATTCGGAAATCCGGGGCGTTACTCTTCATGCAGGCCGTCACGGCCTTTTTCATCAGATCCATGCTCATGGCAATCCTCTTTACGCTAAGGTACGTCTCGTTCAAAAGCGACAAGTGACTCGTGACAAGAGAAGGCAATATTTTTCGTATTCCACGTCTCGTATCGAACCATCGTTTTGCACAACAAGACTATCCTACTCTTGTCGTTTGTCGCTTGTCACTTGTCGCTGGTATTTCTCCCACACATCAGGCCTGCGCTGCATCGTTCGCAACTGGGCCTGTTCCTGCCGCCATCGGCGGATCTCCGCATGGTTTCCCGAAAGCAGCACGTCGGGAACGGTCAGTCCCCGGAACTCCCGAGGCCTGGTGTACTGCGGATACTCCAGCAGGCCCATCGAAAACGACTCCTCGTGGGAGGACTCGTCCTTTCCCAGGGCTCCGGGCAGCAGGCGGACGATCGCGTCGACCAAGGCCATCGCGGCGATTTCACCGCCCGAGAGCACGAAGTCGCCCAAGCTTACTTCCATATCCGCTAAGCCCGTGCGAATCCGCTCGTCGAACCCTTCGTAATGGCCGGCCAGCAGAATCAGCCGCGGCTGGTCGGCGAGTTCCTTCACCAGGGCTTGGTCCATCCGCCGACCCTGGGGCGTCAGCAGGACGACCTTTCCGGGCGTCGCGTCGGCCTGCCGAACGTGCGCCACCGCGTCGAAGATCGGTTGGCACATCAGCACCATTCCGGGCCCACCGCCGAAGGGCGCATCGTCCACTTTTCCGTAGCGGTCCGGGGCGAAGTCGCGGATGTTCGTGCATCGAACGTCCGCCAGCCCGCGCCCGATCGCCCGTCCCACGATGCTTGTCGCGAGAAATCCATCGAACAGCTCGCGAAACAGCGTGAGGATGTCGATGCGAATGCCCATGGCGGCCCGCTACTTCACCAGGCCCTCGCGCTTGAGCATGTCGTGCACGGTCGGGCTGGGCGAGGCGCCCATCTTGAGCCAGTGCTCGATCCGCTCGCGGTTGAGGTTGACCTGTTTCTGCGGGTCGACCGCCTCCGGGTCGAACCAGCCGAGTTCTTCAATCACTCGTCCGTCGCGCGGGGTCCGGCTGTCCATGGCGCTGAGGCGATAGAAACTGCGATGCCGACGCCCAAATCGTTTCAGTCTCAACTTGACGGCCACTATCCATCTCCAAACTGTCGCCGCCACCGGGGCGGACGGACTGTCCATACCAAACCACGCCATGGCTTGGCATGGTGAATCACCTATTGTATTCGTACCTCGGATAGATGCAAGGGAAATTGACGGACTTTTTCTCGGGATTTCCGGCGGGGGGAATCGCTGGGCACTTGTCGATACCCGTTCGCGATCGCAACGTCGCGCCCGCGGGGGCGGTGCACCACCGCGAATGCGATGTGTTTTTACGGAACATGCGTGGAACATGAAACAACTTGGCAGGATCGCCTTACGGCGTGTCTATCGCGTCCGACGCGTGCGGAATGTCCGTCACGTCAATGCCCGAGACAGGATTTGAACCTGCATGGGAAATCTCCCACCAGCACCTCAAGCTGGCGCGTCTGCCAATTCCGCCACCCGGGCATGCGGCATCAACGCGACAACAGTATGCGACGCGGACGCTTCTGTCAAGTATTTCTCCTTGCCGCCAGACGCGGACGATGGCATACTGCGTTGCCAGTTCAAGGCCTGATTATCCTGTGAAATAAGGAGCGTTCATGGACGAGTTCGTACGGATCATGCCCAACGGGCAGTTTTCGCTGGCGGGCAAACGATGGATGTGCAGTTCGACGATCTACTTCGGCCGCTGGCCCGGCGCGTGTCACAACAACTGGATGACCGACAAATGGTGGCCTAAAAACGAAGCCCTGCTCGATTGGGACTTCGAGACCATGGCCAAGGCCAACGTCAATCACGCGGCCATTTTCTTCCCGTGCGAAGAACTTTTCGACAACGGCGTCGTCACACCCAAGGCCTGGACGAAGATGGACCGCGTCGTCTCGGCCGCGAAAAAGGCCGGCGTGCGGATCAGCATTTTCGTCGTGCCGTTCATCGACAGTCCCGAGAGCTACAAACTCGTCACCGGCCAGGAGTGGCACTACGACAACCGCTGGCTGCCGACGTTCAACCCGCACCTGCACGAAGCGTACGTGCTGCAAATCAAACCCTTCGCCGAACGCTACGCCAACGAACCGACGGTGATGGCCTACACCGACCGCATCGACCGCTACTACAAAAACTTCGACAACGTGGGCATCCCCTTCAACCTCAAGGACGAGTGGCACGACTGGCTCAAGACGCGGTACGGCAGTTTCGCGAACCTGATGGAGGCCGTCGGAGGTCCGGGGCGGCTGGAGAACAACCCGAAGGACTGGAAGGACGTGCTCCTGCCGCAGGAGAGCAAGTGGAACGCGTCGATGAAGAACCCGCTGGCGTACGACTTCATTCTGATGCAGAAATCCAACGTCGGGGACGCCCACGCGCGGTTTGACGCGGCCATCAATAAAATCGCGCCCAACCAGTTCTGCTGGACGCCCTTCGAGGGCAACACGCACACCT
>Ga0123353_10008336_pt1 | contig 14140 bp, 14 predicted proteins | sample TergutLab28metaG_3_FD_92763 | JGI IMG/M metagenome (GOLD analysis project Ga0123353, IMG submission 92763) | Labiotermes labralis P3 segment gut microbial communities from Petit-Saut dam, French Guiana - Lab288 P3 | ecosystem: Host-associated > Arthropoda: Insects > Digestive system > Gut ... | reverse complement strand
AGCAAATAATTTATCGCCGAATCCGCTTTGAAAATATGCGGTTCGGCATCACCCTTGATTTGACGGTAAAAATCCGGCCATTCGCGATATGCGATGATAGGAAGCCTCAACAAATCCTCTTTAGTTATCACCTCGCCCAAACCACGGCTTTCAAGAAAGTCTTTGGACGCAATAAATATCTCGGTCAAAGCAAGCAGGTCGATTGTCTTCATGTCAACGCTTTTCGACTCAGAATTCTGCAGCACAATATTAAAATCAATCACAAAATCTATCTTCCCGGTGTTCAAAAGGTGCATGCTGTTGTGCCTGAAAAACTCGAACCGGACTTTGGGATACTGGGCGCAAAACTGTTTCAAATACCCCGCCACGACATCGTCTATAATCGGATTCGGCATTGCGATTTTTATCACCGCCGCGCTTTCGTTGTTGAACACACGGCAAGAATTTTCTGCGTCAACAATTGATTCTACCGAACTCTTTATTATGGAATACAAATTCCCCGCCTCGGCGGTGGGGATAACGCCCTTACGGCTTGGAACAAACAAAGTCACACCAAGCTGCCGTTCAAGTTCCTTGATATTCTGCCCAACCGCAGACCGCGACACCAACAAAACCTCCGCCGCACGATGCAGGTTGCCTTTTTCGAAAGCCACAACAAAGGACTTGTACAAATTCCAATTAGTGTTGTTGAAATTCACAAAACATAATAACACACAATCAATTCAGCGTCAAGCCAAACTTCCCACACTGGCAAGTTTTTGGGGAGTTCTTTTTCCTGCTCTTTTCGTGTATTTTTAGGGCAAGTATAATCGAAGGAGACAAATAAACGTGAAAAACCCGTGGGCACAGCGCATTATTGACGAATACAGCCACAAACGCGACGAAGACAGAAGATTCGACGTACCATTCTTCCGCGTAGAATATCTGACCACACTGCGCTATATCAACAAATATTTGCTCAACCCCAAAAAGACGAAACTTCTGGAAATCGGTGCCGCCACAGGTCGGTATGCAATCCCCCTTGCGCAAAGAGAGTGCGAAGTTACCGCCGTTGACCTTACACCGAAACACATAAAAATACTTAAAGAAAAAGCAAAAAAATTAAACTTGAAAAACATCAACATCCATCAAGGCTGTGCGCTTGACCTGCCGCTCGAAAACAATACCTTCGACATAGTGTTGAATCTGGGGCCGCTGTACCACCTGCCTGATGATGAAACGTGCAAACGGGCAATAAGCGAAGCGGTGCGGGCAACCAAACCGGGAGGTTATTTGTTCTCGTCATTTATGGGTGATTTTTATATCAAAAACCGCTTTGCCAAACTTACAAAAGACCTGGCACAAGTCGGTCACTTGAACCCATCTCCCGACGATATAGTTTTCAGAGGGCACGAAGTTACCCAAGTCAGAAGTTATTATGACAATTTGAATACAAAAGAATTTCACATGCTTACAACCGACGGAACTTCGTATTCCATCACGGAAGAACTTGCAAAAATGACCGAAAAAGAATACAGGTCGCACTTGAAATCGCATTGGCATGTCTGCGAACACCCCGGCATGTGGGACCACAGCCGCAATTTTTTACACGTGGTACAAAAGGAGGAAATATCATGAAAAATAAAAACTGGGCGAAAAACACCGCCAGAGCGTTAACGATCACCTTGGGGCTGGGGCTTGGAGCTGTGCCCGCATTGGGAAGCGAACAGGACACCGCAAAAGCCGAGAGCCCCAAGGTAAGCATATCTTCCGGCGTGCATCATGAAACCGGGCGGGGGCCCTTGGACAAAGGCTGCTACCTTAATCCTACCGTCAAAATTGGCGATACAACATTGAGGGCACTTATACCCATGCAAGACGTGGGGAACACTTCTACCAATACAAAACTCACAGCCATTTTGAAAATCTCTTTGCCTACGGAAAACAAATCACTTAAAGGACTTACACCCGGTCAAATCAGCACCACCATAAGAGCCGACGGGTCCAAACTCGGAATAATGCCGGTATGGAATAGACCCCAAATCCCGGGCGTATTGGGCAAGGTACTCCCAAACAAAGTTGGATTGGACTTTTATCCGCGGGAAAACGAAAAGTTGAGCACAAGCATTTACGGATTCTGGTTTCCGGACATTCAAAAATCACGTGACGAAAACTGGTCTTCACTTTTGGCAAAAAGTTTTCTTGTTCCCGAAGTCATTATCGCAAGCCACGGCATCAAAAAGACTCACATCGGCGACACAAAAATAGATTGCATGAAACTGTTTTTCGTCGAAGGCGTGTTTAGCTTCAAAGCATTGAAAGAAAAAATCGGACCTTTTTCAATAATCATGCCCGACGAGGCCATTGCATCTTTTACAAGGCGCGGAAAAGTCGAAGCCGCCGGAGTACGCTGGAACGTTCTTGAATTTTAAAAATAAGTATTGACAATCTTATCCCACCACCACTTGATGTACATGAGGGCGATTTGAACGACGATAACAATTCCCATTATCCATACGAAGGACTTCATTCAAAGCTGGCACGCGCTTATCCTTGACAATTCCCTTTATCTCATCAATTGGCAATACAAAACTCATAGACATATTATACTATAGATACAAAAGCATTGTCACGACTCTACTCATATATAAACCCATAGAATGTTTCTATAGTCAAATTGGCAATTTTAAAATGTTCCACGTGGAACATTTTTGTGTTGACAAAAATTCCCCCGCATGAAAAAATTTACCATACCACTTTAAGGAGGAACTATGAGCAAAGGACTAGGAAAAGGATTAGGCGCCCTCATGTCAATGTTCGACGACGACATGGAGGAATTGACCAACAACAAAATAAGACAAACCCCAACCGCGTCAAAAAACACAGAAGCCGCCGAAGCGCGCGGACCGCAAGAGGTCGACATCAATCTTATCGACAACAACATCGGACAACCGCGCCGAGATTTCAACACCGAGGAAATGCGAGAACTTGAACAAAGCATCGCCGCACACGGCGTCCTGCAGCCCATACTGCTAAATAAGGTGGGTTCGCGGTTTATGATAGTCGCAGGCGAACGCCGCTGGCGCGCCGCAAAGGCGGTCGGGCTAAAAACCATACCGGCACTTGTCCGCAATTATACCCCGCGGCAAATCGCTGAAATTGCCCTAGTGGAAAACCTGATGCGCAGCGACCTTAACGAAATCGAAGTAGCGCTTGGCATAAAGAGACTAATGGATACATACCTAATGACCCAAGAACAAGTCTCCACCGTACTTGGCAAAAGCCGCAGCGCCGTCGCCAACAGCCTGCGCCTCCTTAACTTGCCGCAAGAAGTCCAAACCCTACTTGAACAAAAGAAAGTCACCATAGGCCATGCCAAATGCCTCGCTGCCCTCACTGACAAAAACCATGCCATCTCCCTCGCCCGCAAATGCGCCGAAGGCAACATGACCGTACGCGAACTCGAAGCCATTACATCAGGAAAGCAAATTGTTCCACGTGGAACATTTGGAGCCGCCTCCACACCACCTTCCCGCCCCAGAAGCCTTGAACTCCGAGAACTTGAACTCATGCTTACACAAGCATTCGCAACCAAGATTTCTATTCAAGGCGACGACCATCGCGGCAAAATCATGGTCGAGTACAGTAGTCAGAAAGACCTTGAAAGAATTAAAAGTAAAATCCGGACATAACCTTAAATCGCAAAAACTATCAAGAAACAAATCGCAGCAAAAAATGTTCCACGTGGAACATTTTTTACTCGCACCCTAGACAGCAGAGACAGAAATAAAGCTCACATATAATTGACAAAACGTGCCATGCATGTATATAATTAAGACATGTATCTGGACATTGCCATTTGCCTGATTTTAGGGTTGTTTCTGTTTCTCGGCTGGCGCACGGGCCTACTGCGCGGGCTTATTGGCTTTGTCGCGTCCACAGCAGCACTTATAATCGCCATCTTCAACGCAAAACCACTTGCAAAGTTTTTAGACAAACAAGTTAACCTTGCCAACCACTTAGGAGACCTAACAGGCGGCAACGGCAAGTTCATCAGCACCCTGGTCTGCGGTGTAATAATTTACATCCTCATAAGACTGCTCTTCTTTATAATCTCAAAAGTCATTAAGAACGTAAAAGAAAAAAGCAAAGCCATTGACACTATTGACAAAGTGCTTGGACTCGTCCTTGGCACTGCAAAATTTTTACTTGTACTCTGCATGGTTTTTATTCCCATTTATCTCCTGTCAAGCATTTCATTTATCGAGAAGGCAATAAACACCTGGCTGCTTGACAAAAGCGTTATCGGCAAATTTTTTTACAACCTAGTAATTGATTTAATCATACCTCTGTTTGGAGATTTAAACGCGTCGTCTTGGTGGCCGTTTTAAATGTTCCACGTGGAACATCAAAGCTGACTCCCGACTCAATCACTTTGAAAAATCTCTTAGTCCGCCATCATGAATATAAAAAAATTTAATCCCATCACCGACCACAGGCTTGGTCGTACTGATAATCGACTGATATCCCTTTATAGCTTCAAGCAACCTTTGTTGGCGCACAGAATCAAGCTCACTCAAAACATCATCAAGCAGCAATATTGGTTTTTCACCCGTGACCTCTTCGAAAATTTTTAACTCGGCAATCTTTAGCGATAACGCCGCCGTCCGTTGCTGCCCTTGACTTGCAAATGACCGGACATCCTTACCGTTGATTATTATAACGAGGTCGTCGCGATGCGGACCGACGGTCGTGGTTCGCAACCGCAAATCTTTTTCACGCACATTTCTTAATAAACTCAACATGTCCACACAAGGGAGCAATCCGACCCGATCACATGTCTGGGACTCGGGTTGTATCCCAGATGTTCCACGTGGAACATTTTCAACAATACCTTCTATACCACTATAAAATATTTTTATACACTCTCCGGGCGCAAGAGCTTTATGCACATCGGAAACATACCCCTTTAAATGCTCACAAAATTCCATGCGCCGCTTTATGATTAAGTCCCCTACCGCGGCGAGTTGTTCGTCCCAGATGTCTAAACCCTTCAACTCGTCAGCGGACTGCCCTATGGCGAAACCAGACTTCGACATATCGACGCTTCGAGCTGATATGGTCTTAAGCAGCGCATTTCGCTGCTGGAGTATCTTGTTGTAACGCAGCAAATTATAGAAGTAAACTTTGTCCATTTGACTAATGTCGATATCCATGAAGCGCCTACGGTCGCTGGGAGCCTCTTTAATCAATTTTAGTTCGTCCGGACTGAAAAACACACAGGTCACTGTGCCCATTAGCTCACCCATCTTGGCGATGGGAATTCCGTTGATTTTGATTTGCTTTTTGGAGGAATTTTTCGCGGGAGGGGTCGCCCCTCCCGCACCCTCCGCAGTCGAGGACAGCGCGCCGCCTGACAAGCTTGCGGGGGGTCCGGGGGAAGTGACTCCCCCCGCAGAATTGCTACTTGCGATTGTCACCTCGACCGATACATCGCCGAACTTTTTTTGCGCGACAGTTTTTACGCGCGTTACCTTTTCGCCGAACTTGATAAGTTCCCGATCGCGCGGAGTGCGGAAACCCCGTCCCACGCAAGTAAGGTAGACCGCCTCCAACAAGTTAGTCTTGCCTTGGGCGTTATCACCGACCAAGACGTTGATACCTGGCGAAAGACTCAACGTCGTAGAACGATGATTGCGAAAATTTTGAAGCGTTATTGATTTAACCCGCACAAGACAGTATACTACTATCATGAACGAAATCAAATGCCCAAATTGCAACACCGCTTTCAAAATTGACGAATCGGGATACACCGACATTGTGCGCCAAGTCCGCAGCCAGGAATTCCAAAAAGAAGTCGCCGCCCGCGAAGAATTGCTTGCCGAAAAAATTATCAACGCAAGGAAAGAAGAACAACTCACGTCGAAAGAAGCAATAATAAAAATGCAAAACGACAACGAGCACCTTAAGCGCATAATATCGGACAGAGAAGATGACATCGCCCGCCTTAAGGACATGAAGTCCAAACAATCAGTAAAACTGCTTGGCGAAAATTTGAAACAACACTGCGAAATCGCTTTCGAGCAGCTGCGCGCCCTTGGCTTCCCGCGCGCGCAATTTATGAAAGACACCGATGCCAAAGATGGAACCAAGGGCGATTATATCTTCCGCGATTTTGACGAGAACAAAAACGAAATCGTGTCCATCATGTTTGACATGAAAGACGAACAGGACTCCACCGAACAAAAACAAAAAAACGACAAACATCTTGCCAAACTTGACAAAGACCGCAAAAGCAAAAAGTGCGAATACGCCGTGCTGGTTTCCCGGCTTGAACAGGACAGTGAACTTTATAACGGCGGCATAGTGGACAAGTCGCACTTGTACGAAAAAATGTACGTGATTCGACCACAGTTTTTTATTCCGATAATCACGCTTATACGCAATGCCGCGGGACATTCATTGAAATACAAAACCGAACTTGCTGTTATAAAAAATCAAGACATCGACATAACAAATTTCGAAAACGACCTTAACGAATGGAAAGCGAAATTTGCCCGCGACGGCGAGCTTATGGGGAAAAGTTTCGCCAAAGCAATAGAAGAAATCGACAAGACAATGAAAGGATTACAAAACACGAAAGATAACCTTTTACTTGCGGCAAAGCACTTGGGAAATGCAAACAACAAAATGGAGGATTTGACCATCAAACGATTAACCAAAGGCAATCCCACAATGCAAGCCAAATTCAAACAAGCAGGGGAGACGTCGGCATGAAAACATCATTGATGCGGTTTTTCACAAAAGACGGGTTACGGCTTGACGGGCTGCTTTTCGAGCCTGTCCGCAAGACTAACAAAACCATCGTCCATGTGCACGGAACGTCAAGCAATTTTTATAGGTCGAACTTCATCGACACTTTTGCAAGTCAGTTTACAAAAGCAGGGTTTGCTCTTTTGACATTCAACAATCGAGGCACAGGACTGCGTTATGAGTTTGTCAAAAAAAATGGTCGCGCAACCATTGGGTCGGAAAACGAAATTTTTGAAGATTGCGAACTCGACATACAAGCTGCCATAGATTTTGCAAAGAGTAAAAGTCAGTCAGAGATAATCTTAAGCGGGCATAGCTACGGCTGCAACAAAGTCGTCTGGTACGCTACACAAAAAAACTTTGAGGGCAAAATAATTTTGCTTGCCCCCGTGGATATCAGACGCCCAAAAGATACAATGCAACAAAAAGCGCGTGATTGCACCAACATAGACATGTTCAGATACCGCGACGGGCAAATTGTGCCTGTCCTTGCGAAAATGAAAAACGATATACTTATCCAAATGGGAGCGCAAGACAAATCTGTCGCGCAAGAAAACAAACAAGACTGTATTGATTACTTGAAAACCGCATTTGTCAATGCACGGGTTTGTGCGCACCTGCTTAAGGACGCAGACCACGGCTTCACCAACCGAGAAGGGGAAGTTGCGAAAAATATTGTCGAGTGGTTAAAAACGCCGCCGCCCGAAGGATGGCACCACCTTTAAAAAAGAGGGACCTTTGGAATAAAATTAAATTTGTCTGATTTGCCCAAGTTACATTTTGAACACAGCGTTTGCAAATTTTCCATGTCGCACCTTCCGCCTTTTGAGACGGGGATAATGTGGTCGGTGTGTAAGATAACACCGTCGCCGGTTCTGGGGCTTCGGCCGCAGTCCACACAAGTGAAATTGTCGCGCATAAAAATCTCGCGCCTCATGCCCGGCGTTACGCTGCGCGCGGGCTTGCTGTAACTTCTGCGAGAAGTGTATTCTCTGATTGCATTGGACAAGCAGTCGACCAGACCCTTGTCGATGTTTATTGTTATCATATAAAACTCCTTAACTAAGAACTAAGACAGTATATCATGGCTTTTTTCAATTTTTACAAAGGACTGACATTTTTGACAAACTATTTGCAAAAAACTTTGCCGTGTGATTAAATGGATACATACTTTTTGATAAAAGGAATCTTACACATGAAACTCATTTGCGACGGATTAGATTTAGCGGAAGCGGTATCCACAGTTGGCCGCGCCGCAAGCGCACGCGCCATCAACCCAATCTTGGAAGGCATCAAATTAACCGCCATTGACGGTACATTGACTTTGGCGGCCACCGACCTTGAAATGTACATTCAAAAAACCATTCGCGCCGACATCAAGCAAAACGGGACAGTGGTAGTGCCGGGGAAGCTGTTCGCGGAATATGTGGGCAAACTTGGCAAAAATTCGGTGACCTTAACTTTAGAAGGCGATAACATGATAATTACTCACGGGGAAAACGTGTGCAACTTTCAATGTATGCTTTTGGTCGAGTATCCCGATATCATAAATTTAAAAACTAAACCGCATTTTTCTATTAAGAGCGAAGACCTCCGCGACTTTATCACCAAAGCCAAAATAAGCGCAAGCACTGACGACAGCCGCCCGATATTGAAGGGTGTGCTTTGCGAAATAAAGGCGCAAACCATAACCGGTGTGTCTTTGGACGGGTTCAGACTGTCAAAGATACAAAAGACTATCGCCAACCATTCAAAAGACACCACGATAGTTGTACCCGCACGAAGCTTGGACGAAATCAAGAAACTTGTCGCCGATGACAACGGGGAAGTATCGATAATAATCGAAAACAAGTTTTTCCAAGTCAACATTAACAAAACCACCTTCGCGGGCAGGTTGATAGACGGCGAGTTCATAAATTACCGCCAAATCATTCCCGCCAATTTCGCATCAAGCGTAGTAGTGGAAAAGGTCGCCTTTGAAGCCGCCGTGGAACGCGCCGGTCTTTTGGTGCGCAACGACAAAATCAACCTTGTAACCCTTCACATCGCCGACAAGCTTATCGGAATTACGTCTAACAACGAAATCGGCAAAATCGCGGAAAAGGTCCCCGCGTCGCTTACCGGCAAAGATACAAAAATTTCTTTCAATGCAAAGTATCTTTACGATGCACTCCGCGCCATCTCGAACGACTTTATAAAAATATCTTTCAGCGGCGAACTGTCGCCCTGTATTATTGAAAGCGCAAAAGCGGGGGATTACTTGTTTTTGATATTGCCGGTGAGGATGAGCTAAAGATGTGCATAAAAATATTTGTCATTTGCTCAAAAGCATTTTACCCGCAAATCGCACCTATTAAAAAGAAATTGGAACAAAAAGATTATACCGTCTTTTTGCCAAACGCATACGACAATCCGACAGCAGAGCAGCAAGCATGGAATCAAGGCGACGCCGCACACGCAAACTTCAAAAAACAAATGTTCAAACAAAGCAAAAAAGTTGTTTCACAAATGGATGCCGTGCTGTGTCTGAATTTTGAGAAAAACGGTCAGCCGAATTATATCGGCGGGGCAACATTTTTAGAATTATATGATGCCTTTATGGATAACAAAAAAATATTTCTTTGGAACGACATCCCGAAAGGTATTTTGTATGACGAGATTCACGGTTTTAACCCGACAATTATTCATGGTAATCTTGATTTAGTCAAATAGCTTAACCACAATATCTTGTGTCTTGACGCAAGTCGCTTCTGTGATTAGACTTATCCACAGTGGACCTCAAGAAAATCTGGCAATCCGCCAAAAAACAAATTGCGGACCGTGTTTCGTCGGTAAGTTTCGACCTGTGGATTAAAACCCTCACACCCGAAGCATTCGAAGATGGTGCGTTTATATTATCCGCGACTTCCACCATGGCAAAGCAACAAGCCACTAACGAACGCCACTTCACCCACATCGAAGCCGTAATAAAAGATGTCGCCCCAATCGTAGAACAAGTAATAATAATCGACGCCGTGGAAAAAGAAAAACGAGAGGGCAGTGCAGCGCCTGTCCCACCACTTGAGATTCTAAGCGCAACACCGGCGAAAGGGCGAGGGCGTTCCGGGTCTCGCGAGAGAGGCGGCGCGGTAACTGGTGCACTCGAAGCAGACTCAGCAACGGCGAGGACTGCTCGAGCGCAAGGCTACAAGCAAAGCGAAGTAGCCAAGCGAGTTCCGGAGCCGGCTGAGTCGAATGAGAGAGCATCAGTTATCGCGCCGCCGCCCCACCTCAACGGCACCCTTGTCGTCAACCCCAACCAAACCTTCAACACCTTCATAGTCGGCAAATCCAACGAAATTGTCGCCGCCGCCGCCGAAGCCGTCGCCAAAAACCTCGGCCGACGCATAAACCCATTATTTATATACGGCGGTTCGGGCCTTGGCAAAACGCATTTGCTTAACGCCATCGCAAACCTAATCTTGCACGACCAGCCCAAAATAAAAATCGCATTCGTCACAAGCGAAAAATTCACCAATGATTACGTCGCCACAATGCGCCAAAAAGACAAACCCGTCACGGCATTCCGCGAAAAGTACCGCACAGTCGACATACTTTTAATCGACGACATTCAATTCATCCGCGACAAACAAGGCACACAAGAAGAATTTTTCAACACATTTAATGACCTTATCCAAAACGGCAAGCAAATAGTAATAACATCGGATCGCCATCCCGACGAGATGCCTACCTTGGAAGACCGTATGCGCAGCCGATTTAAAAGTGGACTTATCCAAGACATCACCACACCCGACGTGGAAATGCGCATGGCGATACTACAAAAAAAAGCTAACCTTGAAAACTACCGCCTGAACGACAAAGTGCTTTCGTTTCTTGCAACCAACGCAACGGAACAGAGAATGAATATCCGCGACATGGAAGGCACTTTGCACAAAGTAATCTTTTACGCCGGTCTTCGAAATAAACAGGAACCCAGTCTTGATGATTGCTATGAAGCCCTCAAACACGCCCAAGATAATTCTAAGCACCAAACAACGGCAGACACTATAATCGGTCACGTGTGCAAATACTTCAACGTCACGCGCGACGATATCATCGGCAAACGCCGCATCCGTGAATTTGTCGAACCGCGCATGTTCGCGATTTACCTTATAACCGAATTTTTGAACATCCCGCTTATCAACATCGGACAAACCGTCGGCGGCCGCGACCACACCACCGTCATGCACGCACGCAACAAAATTGCAACTCAGCTTGGCAACGACCCCCGCACTAAGCGTATTGTTAATGATATTTCCAAAATGATTAAGGAGGAGTAAGGGTATGGTAATAACCAAAACCAAACAGCAAATAATCCAACTGCTTGAATCCACCCGGTTTGCAACACTTGCAACCGCCGACCAACACGGCGTTGTCAGCACCGCACAAATGTGCCTTATCAACGACGGGCTAATCGTTCTCATGCAAACCGACAAGAATTTCGTGAAAGTAAAAAACATCACCCAGAACCCGCATGTCGCGTTCAACATCGCAAGTCATAATTTCAAGGGCACCGCAAAAACCCTCGGACACCCAACATCTAACCCGATTTTTATAGAAAAAATGAAATCAAAACATCCATCATCTTACGAAAGTTATACCAACCTCGCCAACGAGGTCCTTATTGAAATCCACCTCACCGAAGTCCGAATCTGGGACCATGACAAAGTGGACTTAGTGGACTTGAAGTAACACTTGACTTCTCGCTAACTCTCCTGTATACTTCCAAACTATGAAACGCACCTATCAACCCAAAAAGCGAAACAAGCAAAAAGTTCACGGTTTCCGCGCGCGCATGAAAACCACCGGCGGCCGCGCAGTTTTGAAACGTCGCCGCGACCGCGGACGAAAAACCCTTTCCGCCTAATTTACATTTGGCAATTTTCAATGTACAATAAAGAATGATCCAGGCGAAATACCGCTTAAAAAAACGCAAACAGTTTAATTATATCTACCGCAAAGGTCGTACCGTGGGCTGCGATTGCCTTACGCTTGTATATTCCTTTTGTAAAATGCCCAACATCAAAGTGGGCTTTTCCGCATCCAAAAAAGTAGGCAATTCGGTAAAGCGTCACCGCGCGCTTCGCAGAATGCGCCACGCAGTCAAACCTTTTCTTGCCCGCATGACCCCAAACCACAATTACATCTTCGTGGCGAAAGAAACTTTACTTGAAAAATCCGCCGCCGACCTTACAAAAGCTATAGAATATGTACTTAAAAAAGCCGGGCTTTTGAAATGAGAAAACTTCTTGCTTTTTTGGGTGCGCTGCCTGTATACTTCTACAGACTCGCACTTCGCCCTCTGCTTCCCAAAAGTTGCAAATTCTATCCCACCTGCAGCGACTATACGCTGATAAGCATCAAACGATTCGGGATAATTGAAGGTTGGCGGCTTGGGATTTGGCGAATCATGCGTTGTCACCCCTTTAACCAAAAAAGGGCTACATACGACCCGGTCCCATTCGGACTTGCGGGAGGTGCAAAATGGGTAATCTAATAAGCTTGCTTCAAGGTGTTGTTGATTTTCCCGCGAAAGGCGGCGGGATTGCTTTCATAGGCAAAGCTGTCGTGTCCTTGATTAAGTCAATTTACTCGGGCGGGGCGGTCAGCTACGGCGTCGCGGTCATCTTGTTTATACTTATATTGAAACTGATTTTACTGCCGCTTGATTTCGCAAACAAATACTTTACAAAACGCAACGCCGCGCAAATGGCAAAGATGAAACCCGAAACCGATGCGTTGCGCGAACAATATCCCAATGACCCGATGGCCCTTAACCGCGCCACACGCGAAGTCCACAAAAAACACGGCTATAACATGGGCGGATTTTGCGCCGTTACTGTAGTTAACTTGGTGGTTACTCTTTGCGTGTTCTTGTCGGTATTTTATTCGCTTCAAGCAATCGCGAATCACAATGTGAAACTCACCGCCCAAGAATTGCAATCCGTATACCAAACACACAAGACCGCAAACACAATTTATTTAGTAAACACCGAAGAAGAACAAATCTTCACCGACCAATTTATCACAGACATCAATGCCACTTACAAAAAACGTACCGTCGGATTTTTATGGATAAAAAATATTTGGCACTCCGATACTCCATGGACCACGGCTAACTTGACCGAAGCGGAATACATACGCCACGGCGAATTCGCAAGCGACCTTACCAGCGAAGATAAAAAGCAACAATTTAACACCATCTGGTCAGCCGTTTCGCCATCTCAAAAACGCAACTGGAACGGGTTGCTGATACTAATTATCCTCGCGGGCGTCGCCACGTGGGTGTCTTTGTACCTCAACGGCAAAATTATGAATACCCAAAACAAAGACAAGCAGCAAAAACAAAAAGAAACAAAAGCCCAATACTCGTTACGCAACGTCAAGAACCAAGCAGACAAACCTCAAAACCCGCAAATCGACCCCGCCATGATGACCAAGATGATGAAATTCATCCTGCCCGCAATTATGGTCATATTCACGATGTCAACGACCGCAGCGCTTGCGATTTACATCATATCCAACTCGATTTTCTCCACGGCACTTACCCTTGGGTTGAACTATCCCGTGGATAAACTAATCAAGTGGCAAGACAAACGCGCCAAAAATCGCCCCGACACCCCCCCGGAAGCCGACCCCGCAATCATCAACCCCCACGCCAAATACTTCAAAAACAAAAGGAGCAAATGATGAAAAAGAGCATCGAAGTCAAAGCCAAAACCGCCCACGAGGCGATCGAAGACGCCTGCACGCAACTTGGCGTGTCCCAAGACCAAATCACGTTCGAAATATTATCCCAAGGCGGCATGTTCGGGAAGATGCGCGTACTTGTGACCGTGAAGGAGGAAGCAGCACTCGTCACCAAAGTACCCGCGGACGTGAGCATGACACCTAAACCAAGCGCACCAGAGCCGGCAAGCCGGCGGGGACGTTCTGGGCTTGGCGAGAGAGGTCTTGGTAACGCCGAGGACCTGTCCGAGGACGAAGCTGCAAAGCAACGAGGACGAGTTCCGCAGGCGACCAAGCCGAACGAGAAAACGTCCAGAGCGGAGCCCGCGGGCGATGGTAAGCCCTCCGACCCCAATGCCCCAAAATTCACCAAAACTCTCGCCTTCGTTACCGAACTTTTGACCCTCCTTGAAAACAACGCCACCGTCACCACCGAAATGACAGACCGGTCTTTTAATATCAACGTCAACGGCGACAATATCGGTCGATTAATCGGCAAAGGCGGGGAAGTATTGAACGCCATTCAAGCCCTTGTATCAAGCATCGCAATATCCAACGCAAACGGCGAAGGCAAACGCGT
>Ga0123353_10008335_pt1 | contig 14141 bp, 8 predicted proteins | sample TergutLab28metaG_3_FD_92763 | JGI IMG/M metagenome (GOLD analysis project Ga0123353, IMG submission 92763) | Labiotermes labralis P3 segment gut microbial communities from Petit-Saut dam, French Guiana - Lab288 P3 | ecosystem: Host-associated > Arthropoda: Insects > Digestive system > Gut ... | reverse complement strand
AAGCAATCTACAACTACCCCGTCCGCTCCGCGTCCACCCCTTCGTCTCGAAGGGGAATATAACACCCCGTCAACTGCGTTGCCACCCCTCTCTAGAGGGGAATTATGGTGGGCGATGCGGAGATCGCCATTACTTAAGTCAACTACCCCATCCGCTTTGTTTCGCACATTCGTAGGGCAGTTGCGTGCAACAGCCTCTGTCATTGCGAGCTTGCGAAGCAATCTACAACTACCCCGTCCGCTCCGCGTCCACCCCTTCGTTTCGATGGGGAATATAACACCCCGTCAACTGCGTTGCCACCCCTCTCTAGAGGGGAATTATGGTAGTTACATGCAACACTCCTTAAGAAGGTGGATCATCGAAATCGCTACTGAAAAAAAAAGATAAAAAAAAGACTGAGATAACTCAGTCTTTTTTTATTTTTAGTATTTCTACTTCATTAGCATCATTCTTTTTATGTAAGATTTATCGTCAGTTTTCATTTGATAAAAATACACACCGCTTGATACTGGCTGACCATACAGATCATTACCTTTCCAAACTACATTATGATCTCCTGTTCTATAAATATCATTGGCAATTGTTGTTACTTTTTGTCCTTTTATATTAAAAATATCTATAGTTACAAAAGACTCTTTTTCAAGACTGAACTTTATCGTTGTTTCAGGATTGAAAGGGTTTGGATAGTTTCCTATTAACTTTGTTGAATATTCAATTATTTCATCGATTTCTGAAGTCATATACACAGAAAAAGCATTACCCATGAAAGATTCTCCATGAGCACCATAATTACCTTTCACATAATAGAAATTATCTCCGACAGGTGCATTTACATCTGTAAAGTTAAAAGTAGCACCAACTACTGATTGTAACAAATCGTTATTTCTATATACATTAAAGCCAATCAATCCTTGACTTGGGGTACCTATGGTTCGAATAACTTGTACACCGTCTAATTTCAAAGCACTTTGACCACCTTGTGTATTATGATAAAAAGCTATACGAATAGTTTGACCTGAATAATTAGATAAATTTATTGATCTTCTTTCCCATGCTCCAGTAGAGAGAGTTTCTGCAAAAATACTATCGTCAAAATCTTCTATATTTATCGAGTTTTGAGACACTCTTATAGCATATCTTTCAGCGAATAGTTGGGAGCTTAGAGCACCTATCCAATAATTTAGATATGTATTTACTGCTGGTATAAAAGGTTCTGAAATCAACCAATTTTGCGGAGTCAGAACGGCACCCGTTGCAGTACGAGAACGCGACATTATGTGTTGATACCCTTCCATATTACCTCCAGTAGCTAGCTCCCAGCTATATCCATCACCATCTTGATCAAAATTATGCCAATCTTCTGTGAGACCCCAACTCTCGAAATTCTCATTCACAACATATTGACCGAAAGACCATTCTAAACGAACATTCCTTTCATTTTGAATAGTGTATGTTAGATTTGCTGGTGGGTGGAGGGTAAGACCAGTAGGAATCATTTCTACAGTATTTGAAGGATGTGATTCGCCGTCAGGGTATACGGCTGTGACCCAATATGTATACTCTATATCATTCATTACTTGCGTATCTTCATAGTTCACTGAAGTTGCAGGGATTGTCATATATTCAGTTGCGTTTTTATAAATTTTAAAGCTAGTAAAATTTCGTGTATTTCGTTGTGCTTCTCTTTGCGTATCTTGTTTATTTGCTTGGATTTGAGCTATTCTATATATGTCTTCTTCCCAAACTCGAATATCTTTTATTTGATCTCTGTCTCTAAAAGGAATTATTCGAGAGACACCCTTATTCTCGTCATATAAATTATTCCTTGTTATAGTTTGCATGTTAGAGAATCCATAATTTTCTAAAGATATATCTAATGTAGTATTATTTCTAATGACAGGAGCATCCCATGACAGAGTTACGGATCTATCACCAGCTATTCCTACCAGATTTCTTGGTCTTGGATATGTATCATCTTCTTTAAATATCTTAATATTCGGCCTCCAGGTAGTTCTATTTCCCCAAAGATCTGTATAATTTGTGATATTATAAGTTTGACTATCAGAGTAAATATAAATAGTTCTGTCCGCATTGCTACCAGTTACTTGCCAAACATTTGTTGGATTATTCCAATTAGTTGTCATATGTTTATGTGTCATGATTACCAAATTGTCTCCATTATATTCGAAAGGTGTATCTAGTTCTATATCAATATCACGAATACCGGAGGCTTCAACAGGTAGAGTCCCTTGATATACTAGAGTAAATTGGTTGTAGGGTATCCAACTCGATGAACCTGTAAAACTAGAAGTGGTTGTAGTTGCCATATAGACAGAAACAATCCTGTCTGAAGGAATATCGCCTGCACCATTGAAGTTGTAGCTTATATGTGTAAGTGTTGCATTTCCGTTTGTGTTCAATTCATTTTCTAAATAAATTGTTTGCACTATGCTATTGTTATAAAAGTAAGTAAATGGTATTTCCCAAGTAGAGAGATTGCTATTTTCATCACCTATATATATCATGCCTTGCGGGTATACATTAGCGGATACATTCACACTTCTGATTGGGAAATTCAACGCATTTGAGTTTATATTAATTACTCCTGTAAATGTACCTATTTGTAAAGGTGTCAAAGTGATAGTAAATGTTTGACTACTTTCCGGAGGTATAGTAGCTGAAGATTGGTTTATCGTTACATAATTCGGAGTAGTAATCGATGTTATAGTTAAAGGGATATTACCTAAATTCCTTACTAGTAAATCTCTTGTATTTGCTTCGTATTGATTAATAGATGCAAAATTTATTGAGCCTGGTGTGTTGATGTAAGCACCTGGTGCAGCTGCTGTAATGTTCAAAGCTATATTTGCTATATAAGAATAAGTACCGCTCCAGTCTACAGGTGGGTGTGCATTTTCGTTAAACCCATGATTATCACTATCAGTCCACCAATTAATGGATCTCCATTGACCAGGAGTCTCAGTAGCATAAAAACCAGCATTATAGTCACCATATGAGTGGGGATTTGAAGATTTAAATGTCGCTATACAAAGATTACTACCGGGTACATATAGGAATGGCATATCAAAGACAATCTCGAACCAACCTTCTACACCCGGAACGAAATTTACAGTTCCATTAAAGACCTCTGTCATGTCATCGAGAGGAATAAAATCTTGATGACCATTGAACTGAGTCTGGTTAGTATTAACCATCCAAATTTTCCAATCTCTTTGATGAATATTATTTGGGTGGGTTCCATGACCGTTATATTCGTAATAAATTGATGTGATATTAGTACCTGTAATACCGATTTCATCACCTAAATAGATAGTTTGTGCATAACTTGTTCGATAATACATATTAATTGGAACTCGAACTTCAATGTTTTGATTGCTAGAACCAATAACGATTAACCCTGCTTGCATTACCTGTGCTGAAGCAGCAATTGTATGTTGAGGTTGGTTTGTTGCATTTGTGTTCATTACGATAGATCCTGTATATGCACCCGCTGTAGTTGGAGTGAGTGTGTAAACAATAGTTTGTGATTGACCAGCTCCTATCGTGATTGGATTTGGAAGGTTTGATACTATCTCAGCAGGTAAAACATGGTTAATTATTAAAGGTTGAGCTCCTAGATTGGCTACTAGTACAGAGGCAGTACCTGATTGTCCCTGAGAAAAAGAACCAAAAGATAATGATGTGATATTACAACGGAAATCGGCACCTGTAGGAAGATTCTCGATAGTTAGATTATCAATATAAACATTAGCCCATTGTTGACCTCCATGTTTGAAAGCGACAAAGTCACCGGTTGCATTTCCAAAGGGTATAAAAAACTCATTCGGTAAATAATCCCAATGTGGGTAATTTATTGTTTCGATTTCTACAAAACTATCTGCATCTAATGGGTCGGTCATATATCCTACTATTAGAGAAGTGTTTGTATCACCTTTTGTGTAAAATCTTACTCTTTTCGTGTTTAGGTTTTGAATAGGTGGTGTTCTGGCTATAAGAACTGGAAATTGATTACCATACCCGCTCGATATCCGAAAGTCATTAGGTGGACTATAACCACCCCAATCGTTCACACATATTTCCCAGGATTGATTAAAAGGAGCACCAAGAACTCTTCCCCAACCATATGGGATTGTTCCATATTGATAATTATCAAAGTTTTCAAAATATGGAAAAGTTGTGATAGTTGGGTCTGCTCCTGTTGTGAAAGTCCATATAGGACAGTTTGTAGCATCACCAAAACCGTTGTAGGGAATTACTTGCCAGAAGTATTGCTGAGCCCAAATTAATGCAGGGACGGGACTCCAACTTGTTACTAGACCTAAGTCACCAATATAACTTGGTGGATTAGTTGTTCCGAAATAAAGCTTATAACCGGTAGGTGCTGCTCCTTCAGTAGAAGCTCTCCATTGAAGAGTTTGTTGAATAAAAATATCATTTGCTCCATTCAAAGGGGCTAATGCTACTGCATTTGGTGGCTCATCTGCTGCTTCTGTATATGTGATAGATATATTATCAATACCAACGGGAGGGTTTCCGAGAACAGAAGTATCATTTCTCCATGTAAACATAAGCCTTTTCGACTGACCGGCTGCCATAGGGGCTGGGATATGAATAGAGATTGTAGTCCATGAATTTGGAGAAGTAGGGTCAGTCGAGCTGTACTGGTTATAGGTAACAGCACCAATCTGATTTTCTCTTGTTTCATCAGGCCCAGAAGATTCATTACTAATGACATTAGCACCAGCAATCGCGACAGGTGTATAAGTAGTGGGATGTAAATATACTTTAAAATAATCGAATGCCCATTCATCATTACTTTCGCCACCACAAATGGCATCGAAAGTGAGAGTGATATTGATTGCATTTTGTGGGAATGGTGGTAAATCTGTGTAAACATGGACCCTACTGCCTGCTGAAGCATTATACGAATGTGGTGGGTTTACAGTACCCGCAGCTGCACTAGAAACATAAAGAGATCCTGTATTATTTGCTACTGCTGCATTTCCATGAAACCATTTGTTTGTAGCGGTACCATTGACGATTGTCCAATTAGCAGCGCCGTTGTTTAAATTGTCTTCGAATAAAAGAATTTGTCCGTTTATTATACAAAAAATTGATATAATAAACAAAGTGATCAAAATTTTTTTCATTATGACTCCTGAATATATTATTATTGATGTCAGATTTTTTTATTATTAAAATATGTCAACTAGATTTTTTAATAAAATATTTTCACCCATTACTCACTCAATCAAAGATTGACACCTCTTGGTCTCAACACTTCAACGCCACCTATATTCGTTGATTATTATATTAAAGATATTGAAAAAAAAAATTAAAGATATGACATTTAAATGGTTACCTGTAACTCTTTTAAAATAAAACTCCTTGACAAAAAAAAGGAATTTTTAAAAATGGCAACAAGTAAATTTTAATATATTGGTGCAAAAAAGGGAATCTCGTGAAATGCGAGAACGGTCTCCGCCACTGTAAACGGAATGTGAGGTTTTTGGGTCACTGTTCGAGAGAATGGGAAGGCTCAAAAGAGTAAACCCCGTGAGTCAGGAAACCTGCCAATGTGTTTCGGGTAAGCATCTGCGGAAGATAGATGAACGAATGATAGTCTTCATTTCTCGGAATAATTGGTTGATTTGTAACCAAAAGGTTGAGAGAATGAAGATTTTTTATTTTTATATGCTTTTTTTATTTGTTATAATAGGTTCATGTGCAAAACAAAATAATTCCAATGAAGCAAGATATGTTGTCTTGTCACCAGAAATAGCGGAGATATTATACTCTATAGGTGTATATGATGAAATCGTAGGTTATACCGAGGAATGTGTTGAAGTGAAAGATTCGACGGCTTTAAATAATATTTTGAGCGAGAATTATACAAATAAGAACGGTGTAGAGACAGTGATAGTTGGTAATTTTGGTAATATCAGTTTAGAAAAAGTGGTAGCCTTGAGCCCAACAATAGTTTTTACTTCTGCATTAGAGCAGAATGAGATTGCTACTAAATTAAATAAATTAAAAATAAAAACTATACAAATGTATCCGAGTTCGATAAAAGAATTATTAGAGATGATCGATTCATTAGGTAAAATATGTGAGAAACCTACCCAGGCGGAAATATTAATAGATTCACTTTTAAATAAATTCGATTATTTTAAAAAACTCGCTGATAGTAGAGAGAATAAACCAAAAGTATTTATAGAAATTTATGGAAATCCTATTATGACAGCTGATAATAGTTCCTACCTTGGAAAATTACTCGAATTATCTGGAGGAATTAATATCTTTCCTAATTTAGTGCGAGATTATTGCCGAGTGAACCCCGAAGAGGTTGTTCATTTAAACCCGGATATAATTATATTAACATATCCAGGAATAGGTACTGACGATGTAAAGCAAAGAAAAGGATGGGATAATGTTAATGCTATAAAAAACAATAAAATATATACTATAGAAGATATAAATCCAGATTTTATTTTAAGAGCTGGACCTCGAAGTATTATAGGGATCGAAAATATGATCAAGGTATTATATGAAGAATAAGAAACACTATATTACTATATTTATACTTTTTGTATTATTTTCGTTGTTATATCTTTTTTTTGATTACAAGAGTGAAATAATTTTATTAAACATTCGTTTACCAAGATTTTTACTAACACTGCTTTGTGGAATGTCACTAGCAAGTATCGGCTCGGTATACCAAATTATGTTGAATAATCCACTAGCAGAACCTTATATTTTAGGTGTCTCTTCTGGTGGGGCTTTAGGTAGTATAATAGCAGGACTGCTCGGTCTTGTAGTTTTAATGCCTGTTTTCGGCTTTTTAGGTGCTATTGCAGCAATGTTTTTTGTGTGGTTTATTTCTCATTATAAAGGTAGAGGTGATTCCCATAGATTACTTTTTTCCGGCATCATAGTTGGTATGTTCATATCATCTATTATATCCCTTCTTTTATACTTATCTAAAACAGATACTGCTTTGATTTTACAAGTATTGATGGGTAATACGGGACATATTTTCGATAAACGGGAGTGGGTGTATTTTTTATATGCTTTTGGTTTTTCTGTTGTTTGTCTATTTTACCTTTTTACATTATCAAACCAATTAAATATCCTTACATCAGGTGATGAAGTAGCTACTAGCTTGGGAATAAATGTGAGAAAACTGAGGATAAAAATATTTTTTATTTCATCTTTATTGACAGGTATTTGTGTCTCTTATGCGGGTATAATAGGATTTGTAGGTTTGCTCGTACCACAATTTGTCAGATTGTTATTTGGTGCTGAACAAAAGAGGGTTTTCATATTTTCTGTTATTTGTGGTGCATGTTTTCTGCTTGTTTGCGATTTTTTAGCAATGCATTTGACTGTATTGGAACTGCCTATAGGTATCATTACATCGTTTCTAGGGTGCCCCTTGTTTGTGTACTTATTATTAATAAAAAAATGACTTTCCAATACTTTTTAATGCGAAAGTTCCGATAGTTTAAAATTGGATCTAAATAAAAGTATATAGTGTGTTTTATGAAAACCGTAGTTCTGTTATTTCAGTAATATTAACGAGTTGATCTGTAATTTCTTGCATGATATTTTCTTTGAACTGATCGTAGCTAGGTAAATCGAGTATTATTGTAGCAATACTATTTTCAAATTGGAGATATTTTACCATTTTCAAAGTGAGTATATCTTTACCTGCTGGGGGATAAATTATTTTTTCGAGTACTTCGATTAGCATTTTTTTATTAAAAGGTTCTTCTTCTATTAAACCTTTAGCTAACTCATAATTTTTAATTGCACTCTTTAGAGTATCTACTGCTAAAACAGAACAATGTATTTTTGTTCCGGGTAACCCATTTAATTTATCAGTTACTTCTTTCCAAGTAATCTCTTTAGCTTCTTCTATGTTTTTTCCTTTTACTAACTCCGAAGTAATTGAAGCGGTTGCGATATTCGATGCACATCCATATGATAAGAATTTTATATCTTCTATAATATGACTATTATCATTAATGGTCAAATAAAATGTTACTTGATCACCACAAGCATAACTACCTTCTGTTGCTACTGCATTAGCATTATCCAATTTCCCTACATTTCTTGGATTCATAAAATGGTCTAATACCTTTTCATTGTATTCCAATCATTCCTCCAAAATCTTTATAATTTTTTTCATATTTTATTTACTATCTTGAGATAAAGGACTCAATTTTTTTAATTTCTTTACTGCTTCAGTGAATTTTTCTATAACATATTCTATTTCATCTTCTGTTGTCATCCTGCTCAATGTAAGTTTGATAGAGCCATGTGATTGAAGAAATGTTCTTCCCGTAGCCATCAATATATAATTCGGTTTCAACCCTTGGGAAGCACATGCTGAACCTGTAGCTACAGAAATGTTTGCTATATCTAACATAAGCATAAGACCTTCGCCTTCTATGAAAGGAACGGAAATATTCAAATTGTGACAAATTCTATTATCATCTATCGGACCATTTATTGATACATTATCAATATTTTTTCGTATCCCATCTAATAAACGCAATCGCATACTCTTCATAGTATCTATGTTTTTTTCTAAATCTGCAAATTGTATTTCTACAGCTTTTGACAAACCTGCCAAAGCAGCCATAGAAATACCACCCGTATTTAAATCATCAATTCGCGATATCCCATGTAGGTATTGGTTTATTTTTACTCCTTTTTTAATATAAAGAGATCCTGTCCCTTGGGGACCGTGTATCTTATGACCACTAAAAGATAACATTTCACAATCGAACGCTTTTACATCAATTTTCATTCTACCGTAAGCATGACCAGCATCGACGAACAAAGCTGTTTCTATATTTTTTTCCTTGATTATTTCTTTTATTTTCATAATAGGTTGGATAGTCCCTAATACATGATTTGCTAATGTAGTCATAACTAGTATCGTTTCTTTATTGATAGCATTTTTTAATTCAGCAAGGTCGATCATTCCGTCAAAGTTAGCTTTTAAATAAGTTACAGTGAAGCCATTTTCTTCAAAAAAAGCTACATTCGTTAAAATATCGGGATAATCAATTTCGGAGCATATTAAATGATTTCCTTTATGAGCGTTAGCTAAAATGAAGCCTTTTATTCCTATATTATTAGCGATAGTCCCTCCAGAAGTTAAATGTATTTCTGAAGGATCTGCATTCAAAGAGTTTGCAATTGTTCTTTTAAAAGTATTTATGTATTTTTGTGCTTGCGTTCCTGGTCCAACAAAATTTCCAGGAAAATAATAATTTTCTGATAAAAACGGAATCATTACTTCCAAGACTTGCTTATCTAATTTCGTAGTTAGACAATTATCTAGATAAACTCTCGACATTTAGTAGCTCCTTTTATAAAATATCCAAAAAAAAAAGTGAGTGCATTTTGTCAAGAAAAAACATAAAGGAGAATATATGATAAAAATCGAAAACATCGATGTGTCATATGGTAAAAAAAAGGTTTTAGATGACGTTTCAATTAATTTTGAAAAAAGTGAATTTACATTTCTACTCGGTCCAAATGGAGCAGGTAAATCAACATTACTAAAGAGTATTAATGGTATCGTAAAAACAACTAAAGGACAAATTCTTATCGATGACGAAAGCGAGATAAAGCATAAAAAGGATTTTTCTGAAAAAGAGTTGGCAAAGCAAATAGCGTTCATACCACAAGAGTTTGCTATGCACTTCGATTTCTCAGTGTATGATTTTTTGCTAATGGCAAGATATCCTTGGCTCAATTTTTGGAGTCACTATTCCGATTATGATCATAAAATAGTTGAAAAATACTTGATAATACTCGGTTTAGAACGTTTTAAAAATAGATTTTTTAAACAGCTAAGTGGAGGTGAAAAACAAAGAGTGTTGATTGCTAGAGCTTTAGTTCAAGAAACAAAATGTATCTTGATGGACGAAAGCTTGTCATTTCTTGATATAAATCATCAAATTGAAATATTAAGATTATTACAGTATATAAAAAAAAATGAAAAAAAAACTATAGTGATGGTTTCTCATAATTTGAATCTTGCTGCTGAATTTGCAGAACGATTAATTATATTAAAAGAAGGAAAAATAATAGCTAAAGGAACCTCTAATGCAATTTTTAACAGTACAGTTTTAAAAGAAACTTTCGATATGGAGTTTAGTATGATAATAAATCCTTTTACTGGGGTTTCTAATATCATATATAAACCATAAAAATCTGATTTTAAAAGTATTCATATATTTTAAAAGGGTGGACGCGGAGCGGACGGGGTAGTTGACTCGTGGACACGGAGCAGACAGGGTAGTTGATACAGCTAATTACCCTTCGAGACGAAGGGGTGGACGCGGAGCGGACGGGGTGTTTTTCGTAGAGGCGATCACTGTATCGTCGCCTAATTCCCCTTCGAGGCGAAGGGGTGGACGCGGAGCGGACCGGGTAGTTGACTAACAATAAAATGTGTTTTAAACGCTTTATTAGCAACAAAATGCTATAGTGTGATTATACTAGAGGTAAAACAAAATGAAATTAAAAATTATTTTTTTATATATATTTCTAATTAGTATACTACAAGCAGAGATAATAAATATCAAGATTACTGACGAAAATGAAAACCCTATTGCAAATGTACTAATCGAAAATGAAATACAAAACATAGTAGCAAATAATTTTGGTAGAGCTAGTATAAGCTTAGAACGTGATGAAATTGTTTACACATTTTCAAGAATAGGTTATAAAAGCCAAAGGAAAACTTTCGGTGAATTAAGAACTAATTCACATATAATAATGCAAATTGAACTTTTAGAATCAGTTGAGTTTATCGTAAAAGACACTTATTTACCAATGCCATTCAGAGCAAGTTCCGAAAATTCAAAGATAGACTTGTCTGATACTAGAAAAATTTATATAACAGTGGAAGATATATTCAGAGATCAACCTCAAATATCGATCAAAGGTATTCGATTAGCTGGAGAACAACAGATTGTTTCTCTAGGTGGACATCAAGGAAGACATACAATAATAATGCTAGACAATATTATACTAAACCCATCAGGACAAGCAGTTGATTTATCAAGTATACCTGCTTCACAGATATCTTATATAGAAATTGTAAAGAACAATATTTCCGTCGATACTGGTTCAGGTGGGATAGCTGGGATGATTATTTTACATACAAAGAGGACTGATAACATAAATCAGGTTCATTATAGTCATGGGATTGGTTCATATGGGAGTGCTAAAAATAATATCTCTATAAACTATTTTCAAAAGAATATTAAACTAATTCTATATGCGTCACATTTAGATGCTGATAATAACTTTAAATATAAATATCGTGAAGAGGTTTATGAGAGAAAGTTTAATAAAAAGAACATAAAAAACTTCTCAAGTGAAATACAATATTATAATAATTTTTTTCATTTTACATATGATTTCAAGTTCCAGGATTTCTACAAAGAACTACCCGGTCCAATAAATAATATTAGATGGTATGAAGAAGCTTTTCAAGAAGGGAATACTTTTTATAATGGTGTACTGTTTTCTATGAAAGACCTCAATTTTCTTATCTCTAAAAAAACATCTCATTCAACATATAACAATACAAAAGCTCCAATAAGTATTTTTTATGCAATAGATGAAAATATACACTCAGTACAGACCATAAAAATAGATTTTATGAAAGAGATAGGTATCTGGAGACCTTCCATAGGTGGAGAAATCAAAGATGAATTATACCAAATAAATGACAAATTATATAACAGAAATTTTCTTCCAAAAACTAAACAAACTACTTCATCAGTCTTCTCATCCCAAAAATTATGGTTAGATTATGATAACTATTCTCCCGAAATTATTGGAAGTATAAGAATCGATGAGAATACAAAATTTAAAACAAATACATGCTGGCGTTGGGAATTCAATCATGCGTTTTATTCGAATTTTCCTTTTAAGATCAAAAGTAGCATCGGCACTTCATATAATATCCCTTCTTTTTATGATTTATATTGGAAAGGTGATTCCCAAACTACAGGCAATCCGAATCTAAAACTAGAAGAGTCTTTTGGTTGGCGAGTAGAAGGATACACTGATACAAACCCATTAGTAGGTCTTGCGAAATGGAATAATAGAACAAATAATTTGATTTATTGGACACGGTCAAATACAGGTTGGAAGCCGTCTAACTTAACAAAAGCCGAAATTGATAACATGGAAGTTTTTGGAAGATATGTAATAAATGGACAAACTATAAATGTAGTATATACAAAAACAGACGCAAGAAATAAATCAGAAGGAATTTTTTACAATAAGTATATTGTATACACTCCAGAATGGAAAATTAATGCACAATTAAGTATTAACATAAAGTGTTTGAATCAGGTGTTTTCTTATACTGCTCAAGGAAAACAATGGAGTACACATGATCAATTGATACCTCCATTAAAAAAGTACGAAATATACGATACTCAATCAAGTATAAAATTTCGTTTGTGGAAATTAGACACAACTATAATTTTTAATCTATATAATATATTTGACATAAAATATAGTAATTTTGATTATGTGCCAGAACCTGGAAGAACTTGGGAAACACAATTAACACTAAAATATATATATTAAAAATTATAATAGAAGATTAGGAGGAAAAATGAAAAAATTAATACTAATGATGCTTACGAGCATTAGTCTATTGTTTGGATCAGAAATGTATGTTGTTAACTCAATTAGTCAAACCTTGAGTAAAATCAATTTAGAAAACCTTTCAGTTTTAAACAACTTTAACCAAATAGGCTTATATGGTAATGATATTGGTTTGTATGATAACATGTTATATGTGCTTAATTCAGGTGACGATGAGATCCAAGTAATTGATTCTGTCACAGGAAATACATTCGATAGGATATTATTAGAAAACTCTAGCAACCCTTATAAAATCATTATACTTAATGATTTTGCATATGTCTCATGTTGGGCTACAGGAAATTTAGCAAAAATCGATTTAAATAACACAAATACCATTGAATATATTCATTTAGGTTCCGGGCCACAAGGAATGCTAGCACATGAGGAAAAAATGTACGTAGCATTGTCTGGTTATCCCGTATATAATGAAGGAATAGTAAAAGTTGTCGATTTACACTTATTTGAAATAGTTTCATCTGTTATTGTGCAAATTAATCCTCAAGAAATGATTATTGACAATAGAGGATATATTCATGTTATTTGCACAGGTGATTTTAATAATAACTTTTCAAAAATAGTGATATTCGATAGTCGAAATGAAGAAATCATAGATACTATTGTTTTACCTAACGTATCTTTCTTCACTACTATTCAAAAATCGCCAAATAATCTTATTTTTGTAGGCAATTTTATGGGATTAGGTTTTTTAACATATGACATAAATTCTTTCGAAATATATCATTCTGTTGGTAATTTCATTTTTCAAGGAGGAAATATTCTATTATATGACCATCAAAATATCTATGTATTGCACCCTGGAAATTATTTTCATCCTTCTACTTTTGCTATTTATAATCATGAATATAGTTATGTAAATGAAGTAACTGTTGGTGTAGGTGCTTTAGCTATGACATACAAAGAAACATATGTATCAGAAAAAGATATAATATTACCAATAATAAAAGATTTTGTAGCATATCCAAATCCTTTCGATACAAAAATTAATTTCAAAATAAGTAGAAAAATTCGAAAATTAGATATTTTTAATATAAAAGGGCAAAAAATCTGTAGTCTAAAAAACACCAATTTACATTGGAATGGAAAGAACGAAAACGGCACAGAAGTGCAAGCTGGTATATATTTTGTAAGGTTAATTGACGATAATAATGATACAATAGTAAAGAAAATTTTAAAAAAATCTCAAACAAAATAAAAAAATATTGTTCATATTACGATCGTTTAGTAGTTGATATGATAAACTGAAGAGAGATTTTCCCTATATTGTAAGTCTATAACTGACACCTATAGCAAAAATTAAAAAGATAGCAGCTAATTCCCCTTCGAGACGAAAGGGTGGAAGAGAAGCGGACACAGCTAATTCCCCTTCGAGACGAAGGGGTGGACGCGGAGCGGACGGGGTAGTT
>Ga0123353_10008334_pt1 | contig 14141 bp, 8 predicted proteins | sample TergutLab28metaG_3_FD_92763 | JGI IMG/M metagenome (GOLD analysis project Ga0123353, IMG submission 92763) | Labiotermes labralis P3 segment gut microbial communities from Petit-Saut dam, French Guiana - Lab288 P3 | ecosystem: Host-associated > Arthropoda: Insects > Digestive system > Gut ... | reverse complement strand
TTTATGAAAATTTTTTAATAAAAAGTTGTGAGTTTTTGGGCGGGAATAAAAAAGGTGAACGAACCAAAGGGGGAAAATTTTTTTAATAAAATAAAAAAAAAAATCTTTTGGGGGGGGGGGGGGGGGGGGGGGGGGGGTGCAGCGGGTCGTGGACTGGATTAATATGGCAGGCTCTTGTGAACGCGGCAATGATCCTTCAAGTTCCATAAATTGCAGAGAACATTTTACTAGCTAATCGGCACTTAGATCCTCTGCCGCATTGAGGGTGTTCGATGCTCATTTGAATTTCAAAGATCTTAAGCTTCTATAAGTTTTGTTGTGTTCACATCGTAATATAAATTGAATTTCTGTGAAGCGCACAGAACTGTTAGTAGATGGCGGCAGATATGATGAAACATCAATATTATGTGTAGCTTAGGTTGGAGGTCGGGGTACAGCCCCAAAAGTAAAAGTGCCGGCCGGACTGACGCGTAGTTCTGATTAAAATAAATTACCCTGAGTCTTACTTTGATGCCAGTTTCTTTCTGATTATTTACAGTTTTACGCTCGTGAGTGAGGAACTGATTTGTACGCACATCGCGAGATGCAAGCGTGCTTACAGATCCAGAGGCTTCCCGTTTAGGCAGACAACTATTGTAAAAATTCTGGTGAATTTCCAACATTCTTCACGCGGTGGCGCAGTTGGTTGAGGCACTGCGTTACAAACCGGAAGGTCGCGGGTTCGATTCCCGATGGTGTCACTGAAATTTTTCATTGACATAATCCTTCCGGCCGCACTGTGGGCCTGGGAATGACTCGGCCCCTAACAGAAGTGAGTACCAGGAATATTTCCTGGGAAGTAAAGGCGGCCGGTGCGTAGGGCTGACGACCTTACAACCTTCATGTGCCGATTTTCTTGAAAACTGGGAACCTTCATCCTGAAACCCTCAGGGGTTGCTTTACCTATTACCAACATTCTAACTCCGAGAAGGAAGGAATGGAGATCGTTGAGGTCAGATGGTCGAGAAGGTGCATCCTTTTATGGTACCTGCTTTTACAGGGTACGCCATTGGGTCTTATTCTAAGCCAGCTGTCTCCATCCGAACCTTGAATGCGTGACTTCGCTACGCTCCGTTTCGTGTCCTCCGTAGTAATTAAACGAACAATGTTTGATCTGAAGTTCAGATTGAGCTGTTTTAGCGCCATGAAATTTGCTTCCTCCTTCAGTTACAAAATCTGCCGTGAGTTCGGATATTCTCTCCAGTACTCTGTTTTCTAATTAAACCTATGACTCTCATCTAGACTGTGAGACCATATTTCACACCCGCATAAAAAAAACAGAAGAAATTATAGATTAGTTTAATATATTTTTGTTACTTGGGAAATTTTTTTAGGCCATGTGAAAAGGTAAAGTTCATCCTAGAACAGGTCATTTGACGGTGAAAGATTTTAGACCCATAAGCAGTTGGTATTTGCCGAATTTAGTCTAGTTCTAAAAAATTGTATCTTCCACATGGACTTGACCTTTGTAAAATTCCCGGAATGTTTATTAACTCTGTTGTGATTCTGCCCTGCATCTTGGCAACACAGGATGAATGATCGGCGTACTCTGTTCACCTGCATTTATTTCGGCGCTGACCTGTTACTGCGTTCTTGTTTAACAGATGTTGCGTTTCCAAACAGACGTTAGGCCCTGTTAATTCCTTCACCCACTAACACCTCAGCGTAGACCAGAACCTGATGTTTCCTATTGAATTTCTGTCCTGTCTTATCTCCTTGCACCTTCCTAACGGCGTATTCTAACGCAAAATTGAAAACCAATAGCAATATGTCACGTTCTTCTTACGGCCGACCTTTCTAAGGGAGAAGTATATCAACAAGCCACGCTTTACTGCGTGTTTCATTTATAACTCAGATTTCTGTGTCTGAAATATTTCAGTTTGTACAAAGAATCCTCCAACGTTTATTCTGAGAAATCTCGCGCTGCCATCAAAAGACATAGGCTCAAAATGAACAGAATTATAATTTTGTCTTCTGTTTAGTGAGTGTCAAATGTAGTCTCTCGTTTTAAGAGAGTAACACAGGCTGAGAATTTTCGCTAGCAGGGTGCTGAGGAAGAAGTTGTGCTTAAGGGAGGATCCGACATGTAGGGGGAGCAGAGAAATGCATACAGAGTTTTGCTGAAGAAATCTGAATGAAGGATTCCACTGGGATGATTTAGGCGTGTATCGAACGACAGTTAGACTGGTAAAATCAGTCCCATTACATGCCCGAGGTGCCCAGAGGGTTCCAGGAAGTTAAGGTTCCCAGATTACGTGACAATGGCACAGGATGGTGGTAAGGTTGTCAGCCTTACGCATCGGCCGACTTTACTCCCAGGAAATACTCCTGGTACTCATTTCTGTCAGAGGCTGAGTCGACCGCAGGGCCATAGTGCGATCGGAAGGATTATGTTAATGAAAAATTCCAATGACACCATCTGGAATCGAACCAACGACCTTCCAATTTGTAGCACAGCACCTTAACCACTGAGCTACCGCGGTCGCCCAGTTACACTGGACCTTAAAGAAATAGGATTGGAGGGCGTGGAATGTGTTCATCTGTCTGGACAAGGCATGTGACAATCCATTGTGAAGAAGGCAATTAATTTCGGTTTCCACCAAATGTAGGTTATGTTGTGACTGATTGCGGAACTATGAGTAATATGTTTGCAAGGACTTTACCGTGGAATTAATTATTCTGACGGGCAGAGACCTGAAAATGAGATGCAGGGGAATGATGGATCATTACTTCTTGCCTGCCGTATTCAAATCATAATAAATGTCACTGTATGTGTTGAACGGAGACGCGTTTTGAAAACTAACAAGCCATTTCTGATGCCCATGACTTCGCCGGGTTCAAGAGAGCAAGAAATCCCGTCCTTTATCTGCCGACGATGAGTAATCTGCCAACTTTATCTCTCCTGTAGAAGATGGCGGTTGAGCCCGCTAATTGAATAGTAACACGCCCTCAAACTGCATCCGGTGTTGTAACGAAACAAAGGGACAAGGATGACAAAAGAAGGTAAAAATTAAGTCGCAGGCAGATAATTCTCCATTGTGTCTTGCAATTTGGTTCAAGGACGGGGCTGTCTAACCCATTGTCTTTTTGCCTTTCACTTCAAGGATCGTTGCTTACCGGGGGAAATTTTTTGGTAGGTAATACAGCGCGTTGCAATTGCGGGATATATGTGTGGGATTTTTATTTTCAGTTTCAGTGAATGCTATGTGAAGGTCGTCGTGTCAAGGGCGTCGCCATGACACACTCATAAAATTCTGTTCCTTTACGTATTCCAACACACAGGTCAAATACTGTAATGAGCGGTGAGATCTATTCTGGTTTTCGTGTCAACCCAAATTATTAGCAGTGGTTCCTGGCTAAATGACAGATATCTTTAGGAACGACAGCCGGAAAATAAATGTTAACATTACAAGTCTTGATGTCAGGAAGGTGAAGGGTCACATCCTCTGGGTTACACACCATATTATTATTGTGGATGTTAAAGACATTTCGGAGGAAAGTATGTACCCTGAAGGTGGAAGCATCAGGCTACTTCGAAACATCGATGACCGCCCGCAAGGCTCCACAATTCACGGTCTACGTGCCATGTCTCAGTGTGTCGTCGGCCATTTACCGCGAGGTAGCCATGTTCGTTCCCTGGTCAATGCATGTGGGAATTTTGGTGAACAAAGTGGAGCTCGGACAGGTTGTTTTTCAATTTCTCTGTTTCTCCTGTCAGTATCATTCCAAAAGTGTTCAATAATCCATTGTTTCATTAATTCATTCGTTCGTTCCTTTATCGTTGACTCTAATCCCAGCAATTTACAGCGTTGTTCAATAGAACACATTCCTGTCAAGTTTACCTAATGGATTTTTTGAAGGAAGGACAGTGTGAACAATTGTTTAGACGTATAGCTACCAGATTTGATTTTGTGGCGGCGAAAAGTTACGTCCACTGAGTTAGGATACCTTGTAGTATTGTATAGGAGTGATGGGGCACTGTTGAACAGATTAAAATATCTCGCCTTCGGTCGAAAGTGTATGTCGCTAGTTTCGTATTTCTTAATTTTGTTCAAAGGTGCCCCCATCTTCCCCATAGTTATTATTTCGGACGAAACCCTTGCACCTTGAAGATGTAGGCAACATGGTGTTACGAAACGTCGATCTTGTCCCTAAGACTACACAGTTTACAACCCAGAAGGCAGTTCTATCAAGTATTTTATTCTCCTTTACGAGTTATCTTGGTGTGTGGGAGATGCGGAGACGATGTTATATCGATATTATCGAAAAAATGCCGGACGCCTTCTCCCCCTTCCCCAAGTGACGAAGCAACAGACCACCACTGAAGATGGTCGCCTTCCAACTTCATCTTCCCCGTCAAAGTGGTACACTGCGCGTAGGGAGCTTTCAGCTGACGTGATTTCTGTGCGTACCACGTACTATTGATCCATTACCAGATCCAGGTGATACAGTATGTTCCACAACACACGGCTCTACACGTGGCCACACATCCCTTAGCATGGACTAATATTAAATGGAAGCTACGTTACTGACTGCCCAGCCAACGAACCAGATAAGGAGCGGATTCGTTGACAGGCTAATAGTTCGTCATCTAGTCAACAAGTTCACAGCATCTTATTGGTTCGAAGGTTCATTACCGCGTTCACAGCAGCCCGCCACTTGTAACTGTCCTCAGTCAGATCAATCCAGTCCACGCCCTTGGAACTGATCTTTTTTTTTTAATCCGTGTTAGTATTATCCCCCCGTCATTGTCATATTTTCCAAGTATTTTTTCTTCCACGCATTTCTCGCCCGTTCGTGCCACATGCCCTGCCAAAGTTTTCAGATATTCTTCAAGTGCTAATGTACACAGTAAACAGCAAACTAAAGGGTAGTCTGGAAGGGATCGTAACTTCAAAGACAATGAACCAGTCTCAGAGCGGTTAGAAATATATTATCCTTTACCATTTGTGCAGTATGTGGAACGGATTTCGTTTATTCGGAATTTGATATTTGAAATTCTTATAATTCATTTCCAAAATTAAAATTAAGGCCTGTTTCGTCGGAGGGTTGTAAGCTGACCTGCAACCGAGATTAATGCCTAATTTTATGCTCTAGTAAAGAAGATGCTCATATTGAAGGCCCCCACACATTCATCAGTCACTGGACTTTTCAAGAGCCAATTAAACTGTCTACGAGATACACTGTAATAGTATCCTTGCATTATCTCCTTATTTAAATCTGTCTGTTATGTGGTTTTAGACAAAGGATTTAGTATGTAGGCTACTTCATGCTCCGTTATCATGGAACAGAATTCATCGTCCAAGCTGATTATCTTTTTTGGAAAAAAAGGTGCCAGTTAAAAATTTCAGACTTTTGTAGAAGCTAACAAAGTAGATATATTCCGCTATTATCTGCATCCCTTTGATCAAAGGACTCGCCTTTCAGTGCTTTGGGGTTCACGTGTATATCATATATATTGCTTGCGACTGTACGCAACTAATTGTTTTTGAAGTTCATTTTTTTAATCTCAGATGTGTAAAACATATTTCCATTAATTTCAGTAAATACGAAGCATATCTAAAAAGTTTTAAATTAGCCCTGTGGAACATAAAGAGGTATATGTTTCCGTACTGAGTGCTGTCTTTCATATTATCGTGCGTCGTTTAACTTATATAGCGGGTTTTGGGGTTGCAGTGGATGTATCTGGCAAAGGCAAAAAGTTGTCACCGTGTAAAACATGAAATTGTATGGGGGAATGGAGGTATAGCTCCACTCATTCTTAACCTTGGCTCATATAGAGGTGAGAGATCGGCTTCACGCCGCTGTCGCTTCATTCTCGGGCTAAGGGTCCCCAGTAGTCGTGGTATAGGATGCAGGGTGTGCCCCAGAACCAATCAGCATATTTTGAAGAGGAGACATATCTCTTTCCCCAGTCTGGGATCCGAACCACGATTCAGTTTGTCCAGCCCATAGTTTAGTCACTGTATCGACTACGTTTATTCCGGCCCCTGGGGATTTGTATGGACCAAAATTAAAGGTGCTCAACTGATTTTAATAGGCCCGTTGCCTATAGAATTTCGTATTCCATCTAATAGTGCTGAGTACTTTCAATAAGAAACAGTGGAGAGGGACAACAGACAGCTCGACAGGAAACGTAAAATTGTCACGTGCGAAGCTCTCTGGAATGTCCAGTACTAGCGATACGACTAATAACGCAACGCTTCGTGTTGGTACCTTCAGACAGGTCGCGTTGCGCTTTGCTGACGTGTGTATTAAGAATAATCAAATTCTGCCAAGGTAGGGCCAATGTTCTGGATACGAACTTCCAGATTTCAATCCAGTGAAGTTCAAAGTTGTGTTCGACCCTCAGGGAAGACAGAGACAGGGGACTTTAACTTGGCTACCGAAGTGTGCGGGCCGTGTCTAAAATCGCCAATTACATTTCGCTCCCTGGAGCAGAGTGTTCATTACCGTACTCACAACAGACTACCATGTGACCTTAGCCTCAGCCAAATTCATGCAGTCCACATCTTCACATCACCCGATGCCGGAGGCCGCACGATCTACGGCGTGGGTCTACGACCGTTCGCTTGCTGGAATTACGGGTTGTAATCCCGACGGGGGCATGAATGTTGTGTGTTGTCAGGTAGATGTCTCTGCGACGGACAGACCCCTCGTCCAGAGGAATCCTACCGAGTGTCTTTGTGTCACTGAGTGTGAACAAGTGCAACAGTAACCTCGTACACCTACACCGAGCAGGTGGAAGAGGCCGGACTAAAAAATGTTGTGTCAGCAAGATTCATTTTAATAATATCCTCCCACATACTCTTTAGATAGGGCCAAATGGCGGGCTGTTGTGAACAACGTTATGAGATTGGGTTCCATAAAATGCCAGTAATATCTTGACTGGCTGACAGACTGCTGTCAAGAAGTCTCTGTTAATTCTTTAGTTAGTTAGACTACGTCTAGGCCTCGCAAGCGGTCTGTTTCCTTCCGGAGACGTGTCACTAGAACAAACTGGCTGGAAGAATGTCTATCCAAACTGTTTCTTCGATGTCTCCTCAGTTCAGTAACAGGTATGCCCATCGTCCTGTAGCGTTTATTGCCCACTGATATAATGGCACGGTAACTTATGTACAGTGTGCAGCGAACAGTGTGCAGTGTACAGTGTGCAGTGTACAGTGTACAGTGAACATTCTGCAGTGTGCAGTGTACAGTATGCAGTGTGCAGTGTATATTCTGCAGTGTGCAGTATGTAGTATACAATGCACAGTGAACAGTGTGCAGTGTACATTCTGCAGTGTGCAGTGTACAGTGTGCAGTTTGCAGTGTACATTCTGCAGTGTACAGTGTGTAGTGTACAGTGTGCAGTCTACATTGTACAGTGTGCAGTATGCAGTGTGCAATGTACAGTGTACAGTGAACAGTGTACAGTGTATAGTGTACAGTGTGCAGTCTACATTGTACAGTGTACAGTGTGCAGTGTGCAGTGTACAGTCTTTTGAATTATCTGAGCGACACAAGCTCTCTGCATTCCGCGGGGGCTCCAGTCCCCACTGGAAACGGGGTGACATTTTTCTCTTGTGTTTCTACATTATGCACGGCCCATCAGAACTGCCGTCAACAGCGAACCGTTCCATGTCGCAGAGTTCGCCTCCCAAATAAGATCTAGGCATAGTGTGTAGCATATCTTTTGTAACAGTGTTGTCACCTTACGGGAAGAGTGTAGAGGTGCTTGAGAAGAATGTGCTGAACTAATAGATAGGAATTAACAAGAGGGAGGAGAAATTTGCATGATGACAAGTACCCTTCACTGGTATTGTTACAGTGATAACACTGAGAACGATTATATGGGGAGGGGCATGCGGCATGCGTGGAAAATGAGACAAGCATGCGAAACGCTATTTGGAGAACATGAAGGTCTGAGGCCACGTTGGTAACTTGGCAGTAGATGGGAAATTAATATTAAAGGGGATCTTAGTAGGGTGGCAGAATTTGGACTGGATTCAGCTAACTCAAATGTGTCATCTGGCGGGCTTTTGTATAAGGGCGATAACGTAATTTGGGTTCATTGAAAAGTGGATAGGGTGGAGGATTTCTTGACTAACTGTACCTCAAACTAAGCGACAGACGCTTCAGTAGACCACCTCGCTAAATTACATTGGGCACAGCAATGGACTGTCCATCTTCCCGCTATTGTGTGACCTTTATCGGGCAACACCAGGCGCCCAGTAATAGTGGACCAAGTCACATGGGCCAGGCTGCTCCTTCAGACATGGTCGCTGCATGCTATTGAATTCACGTACATGACAACCAGTGGCGTACTGAGGGGGGTTCAAACCCCCCGAAATTCCGAAGGCCCCCCTCCAAAATCGTGCCAAACTCAACCCGATTGTGAAAACTGTTAGAAATTGATGAATTTAGGACGCCAACATCCCAAGATGTTCGGAAAAAAGGCAGTAAATTCTTAAACTACCTAGGTTCACAACTGTTTTACATTAGCAATGACAAATAAATTGGTTGTCATCATGAATAGTCTTAAAGGTCCAAAAATTAAGAAAATTTTACTATATGAAGTGAAATTTCTTGTACCAAACTACAGCTGCCTCCAGAACCCTTGACTAGGGGGCTACCGCCCCCAGATCCCCGTTTTCTCTGTCCTCTGTCCTCAACTGAATTTGTTGAACCCCCTCCCCCCCGAACAAAATTCCTGGGTACGCCACTGAATACAACAGTAAATAACAGTGAACCGCGTGAAATGAATAGTTACTTCTTGGTTTCCCCAAAATACGGACGAACAGTTGCAGTGAGATACATGATATTACGTACAGTACAAACGTGTGGACGCATTCTGTAATGTCTGGTACGTTAGTAGGAATATGACGATGCGCAATTTTGGCCCCATTTTTTTCCCAAACTAAGGTCCACCTTCAGATATTAGTGTCCCCTGTCCCCATGGTACTGCAAATCTAATTTCAGCTTAACAAGATCATAAGTACGTTTACTATATAACCGATGTGATTGACCTTTTAATACCCAGTGCTCTAAGAAATCTTGCAGTTTTCCCACAGTATCCTGTAAGATTTTGATACAATGAACAACCATAATTGTCCTACACCGCATTAACAGACGGTTGTTTCGTATGGAAACACACAATGATTTATATAAGTCAAGAACTGAAATATATACATATTATGGACAAATTTTTTGTTTTCAAAAGTTTCTTCATTTGTAACAATTCTGACGTTACGGGTCTTCTGGAATGCGACACTGTGTCGCTGGGCGAGTGGTTCCCGTAACGTCTTCATCTTAATCGCCAAGCAGTGCAAGAAAAATTTTGGATTTCTTTACCCTGAAAATGAAGGTACTGCGATTTTTCGAAACATCAGGAATTGCTGGCCGACCGACCGACCGACCGACACAGCGCCACATGCCAGAAGGCTTGTAACGTCAGCTGCACAGCTCTTACAACCGCAAACCCCGTCGTGTAATTCGTCTTGTGTCACACTTCCAACACACACTTGCGGCGGCGGCGGCGACGACTGGCGTACTAGTGTGACACTCAGCTGTTGAAATACGAAAGTTTAGCACTGCTGACGGAAAAGTTTCAACCGATCTTAAGCCGTCCCCCGTCACAACTTACATCCTGAATTTATGTTTGCTTTTGTAATTTGGACCTAAGGAACAGGAAGTATCAGGAGACCGAAGAACATGATGTCTTGAAACAGCATCATAGTTTATAGCGTACTCGTTTAACGTAATACCGTAAGGTCAGTTTACGTCGTCAAGGCGCAAGAGATGAGAGGAACTAGTGAAAAGTGCACTCTTTTACAGGCACTGAGGCTCTGTGCAGGCCATACGGCCCATAGGGGGAGTAGAGGTAGAGCTCTACTCTTTCTTGACCACGGCGCTAGAAGGGGGTGGGTGGTCAACGTCAAGCCCCGGCCGCTCTTTACCCCCCGGGAAAGACTCGGTACCCATTGTACAGGAGGCTGGGTGGGCCAGAGGAACTAGTAGAGTGCATGAAATGCACAAGGAATGTGCACAAACGTTTAGTCAGAAGGTCTCACAGAGAAGACACCCCTGGTAGGGCGCCTATAATTCGAAGGGGAAATAATATTAAAGTATATATTACAATAGCGTTTGATTAAAATAGCTTTAAAGAAGGTCCTAAAGTGGGTATATTTGAAAGCTATAGTGACCTTTCTGGGTCCTTTAAAGTGGGGCATCTCTTGGCCAGTTGAAACCTAACCATGAAATTTCTTTCCATATTTATTACTGACTGAAATGGGGGAAAATTTATATTAAGTGTACAGTTATTCTTAAGCAGCGAATGAAAAGGTTCATTAATTAACTGAACATAATGATCCTATAAAACTCAAATGATAGTAATTATCTCGCTTTGAGTTGTTAGTGGAAATTCCTGGCTGAAAAGCCCTTTTTATCCGAAAACGAATGACGTCCAAACCTGCGGCAAAACGACCTTCTGATTTTCACAAAATAATGGCAACAGTCCGATATCGATTGCGGGATGATGGTCTTGGCGAGAAGACCCATAAACAATGCGGCGGAGTGCAGCTATCAGATATATGATACTTTCTCTCTTGTGTCGATGCAATCAAGAACAGTTCTTTTTCTTGCTGGAGGAGTGAGAAAGAGAAATTGTAAAATAGCGGTACCAAAAACGTGGCTTGCAGATCGTGTGCAAGCAGTCCATATCTCATTTAAAGCGAAATGCTTATGGTAGAGTGAAGTCCGTTTGATTTAGCGCTTTTTGCAGACTACCGGCGAATATAATGAAAAATTAAGGAAATTGTAGGAGAAAAAATGGAAAGACTTGTAATGGAATATTGTAGTGCAGTAGAGCGTTGGTGGAGGTGAAGAGGCGTGTGTTTGAGGAGTCTGTGTTCTGCAAAAATGTGATGTTACGGGCATTCGGGTTCTTGTGTGGAATGAACCAAAACTGCTAAATAAATAAACAAATAAATAAATACACAAAAATAATGTAAGTAAATAAAGGCATATTAAAGAAGTTAATAAATAAAATTAAATATGCAAATAAGTAATTAAATACTAAGACAAAACAAAACGAACAAATGAATAAATAAATGAATGAATATATGGCAAGTAAATAAATAAATAAATAAATAAAATAAGTAAATTACTTAATCTGTAAGTGAATAGGGCAACAAATAAGTAAATAAGTTAGTAAATAATTAACTAACAAGAAAATAAATATACGAATGAATTTATGATTGAACGGATAAGTGAACAAGTAGTAAATAGGTAAATGCTTAAGTAAATAAATTAGTAAATAAGTAAATAAATAAATATTTAATAAAATATATAAAGGAACAAGTAATAAATAAAAGTAATAAATAAATAAATAAATAAAACCTTCAGTAAATAACTTAATAAATAAGTAAATAAATAATATGAATAAATAAATGAATGAATGTTCGACGAAGGGAATGTATAGTAAATAATAAAATGGTGCATGTATTTACTTCATCTAACAAGACAATTAGGTTTCAGCACTCCAATGTAATGGCAAGACCACGAATACCATTTGCTGTGGTGGGGGCACAACGAAGCAGACCAGATGGACTGTCTGCAATATTTACGAATATAATCAGATTGAAATTCCGGCAATCCAACTGCACGAGTCACGGCCAGACACGACAAGGCTTTTCTTGTGTCTGGACCATGACGCCTCTTGGACCATCTTGTTAGCCAGGAGATAAGCTCAACGGGACAAATGTCCGACTTCGACATTATTTAGTGGTGGATAGATTATTGCTGTGCGATGTACAGGATCAAGTGCGCAGCAGCGGGGTTATCTGCCAAAAGGCGTGCAGAGAGTTCGGGAAGGATCTGGGATGTGAAGGTAACCGCCGTTGTGAGATTCGAGGTTCTCCCAATGGCACATTTTGTTTGTAAGGGTGAAGGTCACCCCATGACATGCCTATGCAGGCACAGAGGGAAGAAGGAGGTAGCTCCAACCCATTTGCAACATCGGCGATCGGTGGTCATTACCAGCTCCGGCCGCATTACCGCAACGAGGCCGGTGTGGAGGGGCACGGAAAATCTCGCCTCCACCTGGATTTGACACGCAGACCGTCCAGCCCGTAGCGAGTCGCTATACTGACTACGCTGTCCCAGCCTCCAGACTTGGATGGTAGTATTTGTTATTTAATTATGAAAATTAACAAGATAATTGGTAATGCATTCACATGTTGAAAAGAATCCGGATGTACATGCGAGAAAACGCCGAATTTTGGCCGTCATTCATTTATGGAACGAATCCCAAGATATCTGTTTATCTTCGACGTCGTCAAATGACTTGCCGTTATTGCTGTGCAATGTACGTGTCCGTGCTGACGGAAATGAGTCATCTTACTGGCGTTGGCGACTGCTTGTACTGAATGGTTTCGACGGAGGTTTTCTGTAGTTCCACTTTTGTCTGTGTGACTGTTGTTGTATGTTCTGCTTCGGTGCGTAAAATCTTGAAAGACGACAACCAGACGGATTAGCTCACCGAGATACGAATCTTTCACCTACCGAAGTCAAGTCTCTAGCCTGACAGCTACACCAGTCCTGTCTGCAAAAGTCATGTTCTTAAAAAGATGCCTATATCTGAAAGGGTTGATATTTGCCTCCATTCCCTTCGTGTAACATGGTGTGTTGGTTGGACACAAGTGGCAATTTTTCGGTGCGTATATTAACTTCCAAATAAAAATTTATTCAAAATCCAGTGATAATTTCCTCCCGTAGACAGCACCTTCTGTTTCACACATACGCGTTAGATTGTCACTCATGGATACCTGTGGTCCGCAGGTCCGCAGTCTGCGAGCTGTTATAATGTTTTGCTCACACCTCGTTTTCTGCTCGTAGCTAAGCCCTAGGAGCAGCTGCATGGTCGGAATCGGTTATGAGCTGTGGAGATTTTCCGGTTGTGTTCCGCTCTTCCGCATGCACGCCAAATCGTGGGAGGGAAAAAAAATCTTGTTATACCAACAGCAGTTTATAGCACGACTGGGAACGCCAGTACTGAAGAATGCCACCTGTCATGTCTGTGTTACTCTACTGTGCTGAAGCTCTGAAGCCCCCTAGAAGTTTGTCGCTAGAAACGTGAAATCCAACCCTGCGTCTCGTTTTTGGTGCGTAGATAGTAAATAGCGCTCAACACAGACTAATAATGCTCCATTTAATTCCGATGTAGCGAACATTAAAGTAAAAGAAATGAGTGGGGCAGGCAGTGCTGTGCAGTACACACCGTGCTTAGTCTTACGATCAATATATCAACCAACGGTTTCTCCTAATAATATATAATTCATGACTAATATCAAACTCCGACATGTTTTAGCACCGGGGTGGCATCCTCAGGGATTCTTCAGGACTCCCTTAGGATGGCACCCAGGTGCCGAAACATTTAGCGGTTTGATACTTGTCATGAATTGTACGTTCATTTGTTGGTTGATACACTGTCTGGGGCTGGCAGGTTCTTAGCACATATGGGACAAGTGAGAAATGCGTGCAAAGTTGTAGTCGGGCAACCTGCAGGGAAGAAAGAAGTCTGGAGTCCTAGTTCTGTATGAGAGGATAATATTATTAAAAACTGACATTAAACAAATGCGGTACACAATTTTGTTCTGGATTCACCATGTTCTGGAGACAAGTGAGAGGAATTGTTGCGAGCAATAGATCTTCGCTCTTCTGGGATGTTACGCAGCGTAGGTTGGTAGTTACTGACGTTTCGGGACAACCTATCGGTCGCGTCCTCGAGGGTGAAGCAGTTCAGTTGGAATTTTTGAAGGATGGGCTCCTTCATACTTGAAGATGGGGCCCGATGGGTTGTCCTGAAACGTCTGTGATGTAACTACGAATATACGTACGCCATCAAACATCCCAGAACATCTCATTTACACAGCGGCGGAAACCTGAGCTCATTTATTGAGAATATATGAATGGACTTCTCCTCACCCAATATTGTGCGTGTGATAAAATCGAGAAGAATGAGATGGGCTGGGCATGTGGCGCATATGGGTGAGGAGAGGGGGGTGTATAGGGTCTTGGTGGGGAAACCGGAGGGAAAGAGACCACTGGGGAGACCTAGGCGT
>Ga0123353_10008333_pt1 | contig 14143 bp, 12 predicted proteins | sample TergutLab28metaG_3_FD_92763 | JGI IMG/M metagenome (GOLD analysis project Ga0123353, IMG submission 92763) | Labiotermes labralis P3 segment gut microbial communities from Petit-Saut dam, French Guiana - Lab288 P3 | ecosystem: Host-associated > Arthropoda: Insects > Digestive system > Gut ... | reverse complement strand
GTTTTGGTATGGATTTTAAAAGCATATAGTGGTGGATATGCAAAACAGCATAATGACCAAAGTTGCTATAACACCGACCAACATGACAGATTCAGACGATGCCAAGCATATACTTCCAAAAAGTGGAGTTGTAACAGGTGATAATGTCTTTATCGTATAATACTATTTGCACAAATCTTTTAAGAAAGTTTATCTTTTACTCTGCTCCATACACGATTCATCTCTTTTATCAGTTCTTTCAACTCAGCGTTTTTAAACTCAGGATCTTTTACAAAAAGCTTTTGCGCTTCATTGCGTGCTCGTTCAAGTATCATTATATCGGAAAGTTTAGCCATTTTGAGCTCGGGCATACCGCTTTGACGGGTGCCGAAAAATTCGCCGGGGCCGCGCATTTTAAGATCTTCTTCGGCTAGGGCAAAGCCGTCTTGCGTACGTTCTATAATACGCAATCTGCTCATACTGTCTTGACTGATGTTTTCCGATAGTAATAAACAATAGCTTTGATGTTCGCTACGTCCCACACGTCCGCGGAACTGATGCAATTGAGCTAATCCGAATCTCTCTGCGCTTTCTATAAGTATAACGGTAGCGTTGGGCACATCTATGCCTACCTCTACAACGGCTGTAGCTACTAATATGTCTATTTGACCTTGACTAAAAGATTGCATAACGGCTTCTTTTTCTTTGCTGCTAAGCCGTCCGGTTACTAACCCGACTTTTAAATTAGGGAAAATTACTTGACTTAAATATTCATATTCGCTGGTTGCCGCTTTAGCGGCAACCGATTCACTTTCTTCTACTAAAGGACAGATGATGAAAGCTTGCCGTCCTTCGTTTACTTGTTTTTGTATAAAAGCATAAGCCTTATTGCGATCTTCGTTAGCCAGCCATTTAGTTTTTATTTTTTGACGGCCTTCGGGCATTTGGTCTATGACCGACAAATCAAGGTCGCCGTAAATTGTAAGAGATAAAGTGCGCGGGATGGGGGTGGCCGTCATGGCTATGGTGTGCGGACGCTGGCCTTTGTTACGTAGTTCTTGACGTTGGTTTACGCCGAAGCGGTGCTGTTCGTCAATGATGGCTAAAGCTAAATTGGTAAATTCCACATCTTTTTGAATGACGGCATGAGTGCCTACCACTATATTTATGTGACCATCGGCTATACTTTTATATATTTCTTGGCGTGCTTTGCCTTTAACTTCGCCGGTCAATAAAGCTAAGCATAGAGGGTTAGCAGTTAAGCCGTACAAAGTGACGATAAAGTTATTCTCTTTGCTTTTCTCTATTTTAGCGGCCAGCGGCTCATAAAGCTTGCGCAGGCTTCTAAAATGTTGTTCGGCTAATACCTCGGTAGGAGCCATTAAAACCCCTTGTTTGCCATCCTGGGCAACCAAAAGCAAACCTGCGGCCGCTACCACCGTCTTGCCGCTACCCACTTCACCCTGAATGAGGCGCGAGGCCGGCACAGTTTTCTTTATATCTTGCAGTATTTCTTTAGTTACGCGTTTTTGGGCACCGGTCATTTCAAAAGGCAAAGAAGCTACAAAACGCTGCAAAAGATCTTGGTCTATGTTTATGCTATCAGCCCGTCCGCTTTTTTGCCAGATGTGCTTACGGTTCAATGCGCCTACTTGCAGTATGAAAAGTTCATCAAAAGCTAGACGTTTTCGCGCTTGTTCTTTGCTCTCCAGACTATCCGGATAATGAGCATTTAAAATAGCGCTGCTTAGATCTATTAAACCTTGCCGTTCTTTAATATCGGTCGGTAAAAATTCTTTAAAAGCACTGTGATAGGTCTCAGCTGTTTCTTTAAAAAGTTTGCGTGCTTGGCGTTGGCTTAGACCGGCTGTTAGCGGATAAATAGGCACTAATCTACCAGTGTGAGTACCAGCTTTGTCAGCATATTCCCATTCAGGGCTTTCAAAAACAGCGCGTCCATTTAATATATTTATGCGTCCGGAAACAATAACCTCATCACCGCTTTTGAGATTTTTGGCTACATAAGGGTTGTTAAACCATAAAGCACGTACATTACCGCTGTCGTCGCCCAAAACAGCTTCGCTGCTTTGTCGTCCTTTGGCTCCTTTTTTAATACCTGCTTCCCATACAAAAGCGCGTATGGTTTCCTCGCTACCGGCCTGCAATTGGTTTATTTTCTTTAAGAGACCGTAATCCAGATGGCGGCTGGGATATTGCGTGCACATGTCATAAATAGTATATATATTTAGTTTATTAAGCTTTTTGCTTAGAGCTTCGGAAATTCCCTTAATAGCTGTCAACGGTAATTGCAAATCTGTTTCTGAGAATATATTTGATGGAGTTTTTTTCTTGGCCGTTATTTTCTCGACTGTTGGTTGGGTAGTATTATTGGTTAAAGCAGTTTTGCTTTCTATTTTTTTTGCTTTAGGTACATTTGCTATATTTATGTCGGTTTTATCAGCTAAAATTTTATCCAACTCGTCCAAAAACATGTATATACTCTTTATCCACAGCGCCCTCTCATCTCGGGACAGTGGAGAATAGTTGGCAAAAGTCTTGATAAAAGAACGAAAAGAAGAAAGTTTCTGCGGGTTAGTGATAGCCTGTTCCATATCAGCAAGAAGGCGGTATAGAGCGTTATCTATACCGCCGACAATAGATTTATTTTTATAATCTTTTTGCTCTTCTAGCCCTAATATGCGCCTAAAAGCCTGCGTGTTCATAGTTATATTATTTGGTATTTTTATTTTTGCCGAAAGGCAGACGTATCTTTGGAATGGATAAGCCGCTTGAGTGTTGTTCGTGAGTATTTTTTTCCGAAACTCCTAATTCCATATCTTCAAAATATACGCCTAAAGTTTGTGGACCGCCGTGTACGCCTAAGGCAGGGCCTATTTGAGTGATGAATACTTCGTATTCATTTTGCGTCAGTTTTTCTAAATCTTGTTTTAGCTTTAAAGCTTCACCGTGTTCTATGCCGTATAAAATACCAATACGTCCCGTCAAATTACCTTTTTCATGGGTTGCCTTGATATAGTTATACATTTTTTCTATAGAGTTTCTGCGGGTGCGGCAAAAGCCAGCCATGGTTATTTTACCGTCTTTAAGAGCAATAACGGGTCGTACCGGTATAACACCGGCTACTACTTCGCCTACCTTACCTAAACGTCCGCCAGCCAGTATATATTTGAATGTATCGAAAGTAGCGTACATGCGTGTACGGCGGATGATAGTGTTAATTTCTTTTACTATTTCCTCGACCGCATAGCCTTCTTTAGACATAGCGGCTGCTCGCATAACTAAAGCAGCCAGACCTGTACTTACACAATAAGAATCTACGGGGGTGATTTTATCAGGACCCAACTGCAAATGCTCGGCGGCTAGTTTGGCTGCGGATATGGTGCCGGATAGATGTTGGCTGATGGTTATGACTATAATATGGTCTGCTTGCTGCAGAGCTTTTTGGAAAATCTCAATGAATTCAGCTGGTGTCGGCTGGGATGTTTTTGGGTAAGCTCCCGTATGCAAATGCTCAAATACCTCATCGTGAGTTATGTCTATGCTGTCGGTGTAGCTTTTATCTCCTATTTGCACATGCAAAGGTACGATTAATATGCCCATTTCGTTAGCCATTTCTGCAGTAATATCAGAGGTGCTGTCGGTTACTATGGCTATTTTGAGTTTATTTGTCATTCTTTGTCTTTCTCTAAAATGTTTTTTACGAAGATAAAAAATCTACACTGCTTACGAGTGATTATCTAATTTAATTCTAGCATGAATACCTTAGTTTGTGCGCCATTCTTTTATAAATGTTAAATAAAAAACAGTTTTTATTCTATGGAAACGATATAGTCATAGTGCGGTTGGCCACCGAAAACTACTTCTACTTCAATATTACCATGAGCGGCGCGGATTTCCTCAGCTGTGATTTCTGATTGCTCAGCCGTTACATCTTCGCCGTAATATAAAGTAGCCACTTCATAGTCGTCTATGTTAATTTGGTTTAGTACATCGGCCATGACACCGCCAGCATTGTCGGCTACTGCCAACAAATTGCCGTCTATCAAACCTATAGACTGTTTCTTTTTAATATCTAAGCCGTTAATGTTGGTGGAACGAGAAGCACGGGTTATTTCTACTGTTTTGACGTTTTTAGCCGCGCCTGTCATAATCTCGGTATTTTCTTCAGCTTGGGCGTTATAGTCAAAAGCTAGCAGGGCGGCTATTCCTTGAGGAATAGTACGTGTAGGAACCACAAAAATATTTTTATCAGTTAAGTTTTTAACCTGTTCGGCTGCCATTATTATGTTTTTATTATTGGGCAAAACTATTATATTTTGCGCGTGAATTTTGTTAACTGCATCCATAAAATCTTTAGTAGAGGGATTCATAGTTTGCCCACCTTCAATTACTTTGACGGCGCCCAAAGAAGTAAATACCTCATTTAGACCTTTGCCGGCACAAACTGCGACGACTGCTGTATTGACGTTTTGTAAAATGTCATCTTTTTTCTTGGCTTCGAAGCGCTTACTTTGTTCGTCCATATTGTGAATACCTATATTATGCATGGTACCTAAAGAGCAAGCGTATTCCAATATCTCACCGGGGTTAAAAGTATGGATATGAATGCGTACTGTAGTATCGTCGCCCACCACAATTAAAGATTCACCTTTTTTCTCTAGTTTTTTGCGGATCTTGTCTACATCCATGTTTTCGCCGCGTACCAAAAATTCAGTGCAGTAGCCGAAAGGGTCTTCATCTTCTTTAGATAGAGTTTTTTCTAAGCTTTTGACGACGCCAGAGGGAACAGTAGATGCGATTACACGCGACTTGCGATATTGCATCATACTTTCTTCGCCGCGCAAGAAAAGCAAGATAGCTTCTAAAATGGTATATATGCCCTGGCCGCCGCTGTCTACGACTCCGGCTTCGCGCAGCACTTTAAGCAAATTAGGGGTATTAGATACGCTATCACGGGCATAATCTACGGCTGTTGCCGCTATCTTAATTATGTCTTCGCATGAGTCGCCTACTTCTTCTACGGCTTTTTGAGCCCCAGAGGCGGCATCGCGCATAACTGTTAACATAGTACCTTCTACTGGATTGGCTATACCGCTGTAAGCTTTAGCTGAAGCGGATGCCAAAGCGTCGGCATAATCGCAACCGTTCATGCATTCTTTATTTTCTAAAGATTTGGCAAAGCCGTTCCAAAACTGCGATAAAATAACACCGCTGTTGCCGCGGGCTCCAAGCAAAGCACCGTGGGCCATGGCTTTAGCTACCAAATATATGTTTTCACTGTCTACGGCCAAAGCCTCTTCGGTACCGCTTTTATAAGTCATACTCATGTTGGTGCCGGTATCACCATCTGGCACAGGGAAAACATTTAGGTTATTTATATCATCAGCGCTTTTCTTAAGCCAGTCGCAAGAAGCAGCTAGCATGTCGCGAAATTCTTTGCCGCCTATCGTCCTGTATTCAACCATCTTTTTTAGTTTTTCCTCTCTTATTAATACCGTGTCTTTCTTGATAAGAGAACGGTAGATATGGTAATATAAATCTCTGTTGGAATTTTATCTAAAAACCTTTAGATAGTCAAAGGAGTTAACTATAAATGAAATGCCAGTGCTGCGGTAAAGCGCCTATGTTCGGCCACAATGTTTCGCATTCTAAGCGTCACACCGCCAAAGTTTCACGTCCTAACATCCATCCAGTATCGGTCAATGTTGGTAGTCGCAAAGTACGCACTACTATGTGCACCAGATGTTTGCGTACCTACAATAAAATTGTCCAAGAGGGATAAGGTATTATTTAATTTTTTAAAGTTTCATCAAATAGCAGGGGATGCCCCTGCTATTTTTGTTATATGCCTAAAGCTTTTTTTGCAGCTGAAATTTGTTTTTCTACCTGAGTGTAAGAAGTACCGCCGATTTGATTGCGGTTTTCAATGGCCTGTTCTATTGTGATGTTCTTGATGTTTTCGTCAAAAAGCGGTGATATTTCCATATATTTTTCCAGCGGCACTTGAGCAAAAGTCAGATTATTTTCGACGGCGTAAGAGGTAAGCTCTCCTACGGCTTTGTGCGCTTCTCTGAAAGATAGCCCTTTTCTTACCAAAGCGTCAGCCATGTCGGTAGCCAGTATATAACCTTTACCTAAAGCATCAGTCATTTTATTGCCGTTTAGTTTCATAGTAGAGATCATGCCTGAATATACGCGCATAGTCATAGCCAAAGTATCTAAGGCATCAAAGTAAAACTCTTTATCTTCTTGCATATCGCGCCCGTAAGTTAGCGGCAAACCTTTCATCACGGTTAGCATCTGCAACAAAGCACCGTACACACGGCCAGTCTTGCCTTTAGCCAATTCGGCTACGTCGGGGTTTTTCTTTTGCGGCATTATCGAGGAGCCGGTTGTGTAAGCGTCATCCAAGGTTATAAATCCGAATTCTGAAGAAGACCATATGATAATTTCTTCGGAAAGACGGGAAAAATGCATCATGCAAATAGCAGCAGCAGACAATGTCTCCAAAATAAAATCCCTGTCAGAGACGCTGTCCATACTGTTTTTAGAAGTTTTTTCAAAACCCAGTTCTTTAGACAAAAACTCTCTGTCGGTGTTATAAGTTGTTCCAGCTAAAGCGCCGGAGCCCAAAGGCATGACGTCTATGCGTTTTAAAGCATCGGTAAAGCGCTCATAATCACGCTTTAACATATTGAAATAAGCTAACATGTGATGGGCAAAAAGCACCGGTTGAGCGCTTTGCAGATGTGTGTAACCCGGCATGATTAGCGTTTTGTTTTCCTCAGCTTTTTGCACCAAGGCTTTTTGTACTTCAGAAAGCAAATCAATTAGCCTATTTATATATTTTTTGGTATATAAACGCATATCCAAAGCTATTTGGTCATTGCGTGAACGGGCGGTATGCAACTTTCCGGCCACATTGCCAACTATTTCAAACAAACGGCTCTCAATAGCCATATGAATATCTTCACTCTCGTTTTTAAAAACAAAAGTGTTGTTTTCTATTTCTTCGCGTATAGTTTCCAAACCCATAAGCAAAGTTTTATATTCGGCATCATTAATGATATTGCTCTTAGCCAGCATTTTGGCGTGAGCCATTGAACCTTGTATGTCTTCAGCATATAGGCGGCGGTCAAAAGGCAGCGAAGAAGTGTAAGTAATTGCCAGCGCATCGGCTTCTTTATCAAAACGGCTGCGTGTTAAGCTCATTTCTTTTTTATCTCCGGCTGAATTTGTGCTTGCAACTGTGAAGCCATGCCGAAGAGCTGAATAAAGCCCTCGGCCTGTGAATGGTCAAACTTATCAGCAGCTTCATAGGTAGCTAAATCGTAATTATATAAAGAATAAGGGCTGGTGCGCCCTACGGCGGTGCAGTTACCTTTATGCAACTTAAGCCGTACACTGCCAGTTACATATTTTTGATTGTCTTTAAGATAAGCATCCAAGTTTTTCTTAAGGCCGCTATACCATAAACCTTCATAGATGATATCGGCATATTTATTGGATACTGTTTGATTAAAGGATAATTGAGCACGCGACAGCGTCAAGAACTCTAAAGCTTTATGAGCGGTAATCAAAGCTATGCCGGCCGGACTTTCATAAACCTCACGACTTTTAATACCCACTAAACGGTCTTCTACATGGTCTATGCGGCCTATTCCGTGTCTGCCGGCTAATGTGCTTACAGTGCTTATTAATTCTACAGGCTTCATTTTTTTACTGTTAACGGCAGTGGGCAAACCTTCTTCAAAATCTATAGTTACATATTCTGCTTGTGCGGGGGCTTGGTCTATTGAGACAGTAAGAGTGAAAGCTTCTTCGGGGGCTTCATTCATGGGATTTTCCAGCATGCTGCATTCAATGGCTTTGCCCCACAAATTCTCATCTATAGAGAATGGTTTTTCCAGTACTACCGGCAGCGGTATATTGTGTTTTTTGGCATAAGCAATAGACTGTTCGCGCGATTTAAATTCCCACTCGCGGGCCGGAGCTAAAATTTTAGCGTTAGGGTAAAAAGTTCGCACACCAACTTCAAAACGCACCTGATCGTTACCTTTACCGGTGCAGCCGTGAGCTACCGCCGAAGCGCCTTCTTCTTGGGCTGTTTGCGCTAAAAGTTTGGCTATGAGCGGGCGCGCAATAGCTGTGGCCAGTGGATATACACCTTGATACATGGCGTTGGCTTTTAAAGCTAAAAAGATATAATCTTCGGCAAACTCATTTTTTACATCTTTAACAATGGCCTTAATGGCCCCGGCGTTTAAAGCCTTTTGCTTTATCAAAGTAAAATCCGGTTCATTGCCTACGTCAACCGTCAGCGCAATGACGTCCATATTATAGTTTTCCTGGATCCACTTAATGGCTACCGAAGTATCGACGCCACCCGAGTATGCCAGTACTACTTTTTCTTTCATTTTAGTTTCCCTTTAATCTCTTATCTTTCATAAAAGACAGAATATTATAACATAATTATTTCTTTTGATTTTCAAAATATTTAGCTATAAATTCGTATATTTCTTGCTGTAGTTTTGGATATCCTTCCCAGCCATATATATGCCCGGGAGCGCCGATGGAATTTAAGATCTTGCCGCCGTTTATGTTTTGTTCTTTGCCTATTATAACTTTAAAATTATCTTTGACTATAGTACCGATTTTACCCTGTGAAAAAGTATCAGGCTCTTTGCCGTTGGTACGGGTGATGTAACACATATCATGCTTATCAATGCGGCGAAAAGGAGGTGGTCCGGTCATCACGGCGTAAACGCGGTTGTTTTGACACAGTAGTTGGAGAACCTGATAAGAAAAATGACCGCCATTGCTTTCCCCGCACAGTATTATTTGTAAGTTATGGTTATGCTTTAAACATAAGAAAAGCTTGGCTGCCTGTTCTTCTGCCTGTTTTTTATTAGCGTTAAACCAAGCGCCTTGCTCGTTAGCAAAACCGTTCCAAAAATGGACGGCGCGGCTATAAGATATTGCTGTGTGGCTGGTACCGAAATTATCTAAAATTTTACTCATGCCGTCCAGTATTTTATCCCAGCCCAAAGAATTATTGAAATGAGCACGGCCGTAACCGCCTGAATTAAATAAGAACAACACGTCTTTATCTTTGCAATAACATGCCATACCGATGGCGCTTTTAGCAAAATCTTCTTGTTCGCATAGGTTTTTAGGGAACAGATCTTTAGCTACAGCAGCAACATCTTGTAATAATTCGTTGGAAATTTTTTGATTATCAAAGGCAAATTCTATGATTTTGCCGGTGCTACCCATGGCTAGACCGGGCCTGCGTATATTGATGCCGATAACAGTAACCAGCGCCGTTAATAATAGCATCGTCAATATAACGGCAAGAATAATAAGAAAAACGATCACGCATAATCCTTAAAGTAATTATTTAATAGCCTAGTTCGCTAAGAGATTTATCTAATATTTTTACTGCTTGATCTGCCTCTTCTTTAGTGATAATAAGCGGTGGCATTAAACGAATGACGGCTTTTTGTACATTATTGACCAACAGGCCGTTATGTTCGGTTTGCTGACAAAGCTTTTCTGATATCTCTTCTTTAAGAACCAAGCCTACCAGCAGGCCTTTGCCGCGTACACAATCTATTACGGTATGTTTCTCTTTTAAAGCTAATATATTGTTGGTTATGTACTCCCCCATGTTTTTGGCATGAGATGCGATGTGATTGCCAAGAATATATTTAAGGTTAGCTACAGCAGCTGCGCAGCATAATGGATTGCCGCCGAAAGTAGAGCCGTGCTCGCCTTGTTTAAACACGCAAGCTTTCTTTTGAGCCATAAAGGCCCCTATTGGCAAACCGCTGCCTAGCCCTTTGGCTAAGGTGATAATATCTGGCACTACTGCAAAAAGCTCATAGGCAAACAAAGCGCCGCATCGGCCGATACCGGTCTGCACTTCATCAAATATGAGCAGTATATTATTTTGGCTGCACCACTCCCTTAGGGCTTGCATATATTCTTGGGAAGGCACATTGATACCGCCTTCGCCTTGTACCGGCTCTAGCATAACGGCGCAGGTTTTTTCGTTGGTGGCGGCTTTGACTGCTTCGATATTGTTAAACTCGACGTTAATGTATCCTGTTGGCAGAGGCGAATAGGGGTCCTGATACTTTTGTTGGCCGGAAGCACTTATCATAGCCATGGTGCGTCCATGAAAAGAGCCGCTTAGAGAAATTATTTCATAAGCACCGTTTCTATGTATCTTGCCATACCTGCGCGCCAATTTAGCAGCACCCTCGTTGGCTTCTGCGCCGCTGTTGCACAAGAAAAGTTCGTCCATGACGCTGTTCTCTATTAAAAGCTCGGCCAATTCGGTCTGCGGGACGGTATAGTAATGGTTAGAAGTCTGGATGAGAGTTTGTGCCTGTTCTTTTATGGCTTTCACCACGCTTGGCGGGCAATGCCCCAGATTGTTTACAGCCCATCCGCATACAAAATCCAAATACTCCTTGCCGTTTTCATCCCAAGCTTTAGCGCCCTCTCCGCGCACAAGCACGATGGGCTCTCTCTTTCCGGTATTCATAAAATATTTATCGGCTTTATTTATAATATTGCTCATAGTTTATCCTTTGATGATTGTACCCAAATTATCGCCGTTTAACTGTCTTAAAATAGCAGAAGACTTGCGGCCGTCTATAATGGCTGTTTGCGTGCCGTTTGCTGCTGTCGCCTTGGCAGCGTTTAACTTAGGTATCATACCACCTGTGGCGGTGCCGTTTGCTACTAAGGCTGAGGCTTCCAGAGATGTCATCTTATTTATTACATAGCCGCCTTGGTCTTTTACGCCGTCTGTATCCGTTAAAAATATTAAATGCTTAGCTTTTAAAGCACAAGCTAAAGCACCGGCAAAAGGGTCACCGTTAATATTTAAAAGACGTTCGTTTTCAGTTCGGCGGTATTCTTTTTGATTTAAAGAAACAGGTGATACAACAGGCACAAAACCTTTATTTAACAAAACTTGCAGCAGATTGGTATCTACCCTAGATATGTCTCCCATCAAACCCATCTCTCCGCCACGCATTTTACCTTTTATTATGCTGCCGTCCACACCGCTTAAACCACAGGCTTTAACGCCTTTATCCAATAAAGCAGATACAATCTCTTTATTGACCAGGCCACCTAAAACGGCGGCTACTACTTCTAAGCTTTCGGACGTTGTAGCACGCTCACCATCTACTATTTTTACTGGTATATTCATTTTGCTAAGCCATAAGGAAACTTTAGCGCCTCCGCCGTGCACTATTACCATTTGTTGATCTTTCTTATATAAGTCGGCAATATCATCCAAAGAAGTATCTTTTTCTTCGAAAATAGAACCACCGAGTTTAATGACTATAATATCTTTACTCATTATGTACTGTACTCACTATTGATGGTGACATATTGACCGCTTAAATCGCAACCCCAGGCGGTAGCGTCGGCCTCACCGATATTTAAATGTAAATTAAAAACAATATCTTTTTTGTGCATTTCCAAATTAGCATTTTTTAAGTTTCGTCCCTGCGGAACGCCGCTGTCAAATATACAAATTGGCCCGATGAAAAGAGAAGTAGTGTCTATATTGACTTCAGCTCCGCTGTAACCGGCAGCAGCAATAATTCGTCCCCAGTTTGGGTCTTGGCCGTGCACGGCAGTCTTTACCAAAGGTGAGGCGGCAATGGCACGGGCACAAATACGCGCTTGTTCGGTATCTTTAGCGCCGAATACGTTTACTGTCAGAAATTTTGTGGCTCCTTCACCATCGCGTACTATTTTTTGTGCTAAATCTGTAAAAGCTTCTTTTACGGCAGCAAAAAATTGTACGGCTTCGGCGCTGCTCTCTTTTATCTCTACGTTACTTAAGCCGTTAGACAGCATAAAAGCGCTGTCGTTGGTTGAGGTATCTTTATCCACCGTTATCATGTTAAAAGTACTATTGACAGCTTCTTTTATTACTTTATCTAAAAATTCTTTTGTAACTTTAGCGTCGGTGGTAAAGAAGGCCAGTAAAGTAGCCATATTGGGGTGAATCATGCCGCTACCTTTAGCGGCTCCGCCGATACGGTATTTGCCAAATGGCGTTGCTATCTCTGCACTGTATTCTTTGACAACAGTATCGGTAGTTGTTATGGCTTTAGCAAAAGCCTGCGAGTTGCAAGGTTCAATGTTGAGTTTTCTTAAGCCGTCCTGGATCTTGTTCATATCCATCTGCATGCCGATAATGCCGGTTTGGGCAACGGCTAGACTTTGGGACGGTAAACTAAAAGCTCTTTCGCCCATCTCAGCCATTTTCAATACGTTTAGCATGCCTTCCTGACCAGTGCCAGCATTGGCGTTGCCGGAATTAATCAATATGCCGCGTATAGTATTTTCTTTGACTATATTGCGCGAGTAAGAAACTGAAGGGGCACAAAAGCGATTTTGCGTAAACACGCCACTACACACTGCAGGTACGGCGCTAATAATGGCGCCTAAGTCTAATGATTCTTTATTTTTCTTGATGCCAGCATAAATACCGCCGGCCCAAAAACCTTGCGGATAGGCTACACCGCTACTGTAATCGCAATTGTTATTTATGCTCATTTTCGTCTTTAAATACTATGAATAAATTATTTTTGAATTATTAATTATCCAATGAAACGCTATAAAGTGCAAGATTGCTCTACTATTTGGGCCAAAATCAAGTTTAACAAGAGATACGCTATCAAGTTATAGTATGAATTTAGAGTTTTTACATGTCATTACAAGTGATAGATCTATACTGCGGAATTGGCTGGCTGACACGGGGCCTAACTGACGCTGGCATTCTTGTAATAGCTGGTTCTACAGCAGGAATAGATTTTAGTTTTTCTACCCATTTATTTTTATTCATTTCATTTCCCTCTTGCTCTTAGTATTTAACGTTGCTTCTGGTGTTAATTTGGAAATTATAAAAATAGCCTAAGTTTGTATAGCAAAACAAAAAGGGCGGTAACCCGCCCTTAAAGCTTCCAATTAGATTTAGACGCTATTGTATAAACATGGGCATGATAACATGTATATAGGTATTATCGCCCACCGGACGGATAACACATGGGCTTTGCGGATTAGTCATTTCTAAAACTACTTCACTGGAATGTGCTACAGCCAACACATCAGCTACATATTTGCCGTTAAAAGCAATTTTGTTTGAGTGACCTTCAATGGCTGCTTCAATCTCACTCTTATTTTCGCCTACCTCCTCAGCGCGTGCTGAGATAGCCATTTTGCTACTACCGATTTCTAGCTTTACAATACCACTGCCTTCGGCAAAAATGCGTGCTGCACGATTTCCGCGAGTAAAAGCGGCTGTCTCTACAATGGCTTTAGTGGTATATTCTTTAGGGATAAGCTGTCCATAAGGCGGGAAGTTGCCAGCCAAAAGATTAGTAACGATCTCTATTTCCTTTAAGCGGAAAAGAGCCTGATTTTTATCTTTATCAATGGTAATTTGCACATCTGGATCATTGTCATTTATAAGGCGCACAACTTCATTTAAAGTGCGGGCCGGTACGATGATTTTGTCGCTCTCACTTGCTGTTTCCAATAAAGCTATCTTATCGACTGATAATCTAAAGCCGTCGGCAGCAGCCAACGTTAGCTCTTTGCCACTAAATTCAGTATATACACCGGTCAAAACAGGCCGTGATTCATCGGTAGCAGCAGCAAAAGCTACGCGCAACACGGCCTTTTTTAAATCATTAGCGTTTATTTTAAGAGTAATACCGTTTTTAATCTGTGGCACGGCCGGGAAATCTTCGGTGCCGGTGCCGCTTATTTTGGAAAATATGTTGCCGCAGTTAAGACTCAAAACATTACGATCAGAAACTTCCATTTCTACAAGCTCATCCGGCAATTCGGCAACAATCTTTCCCAGCGTAACGGCCGGCACAGTTACAGCGCCTTCTTGGCTTACTTTGGCTCCTATCCAACACGTAATGGCCATCTCTAAATTAGTAGCAGTGAGCTTTAAACGAGAGTTTTCGGAAGATAGTAAAATGTTGTTAGTAATCGGCAGGCTGGTGCGGGTAGCAGCAGCTTTTTGCACTACGCTCAGACCATATTTTAGGTTTTCCTGTAAACAAGAGATTTTCATTTATTTCCTCCGCTATATATT
>Ga0123353_10008332_pt1 | contig 14143 bp, 9 predicted proteins | sample TergutLab28metaG_3_FD_92763 | JGI IMG/M metagenome (GOLD analysis project Ga0123353, IMG submission 92763) | Labiotermes labralis P3 segment gut microbial communities from Petit-Saut dam, French Guiana - Lab288 P3 | ecosystem: Host-associated > Arthropoda: Insects > Digestive system > Gut ... | reverse complement strand
GGGGGAGAAATAGGGGGGAGAAAATGGGCGGCGGCGAAGCCGCCGCCCATTTTCTCCCCCCACCTTCTGTGATTTTACGGTCATTTCGACCGCAGGGAGAAATCTGTTCCGTTCCTTCCGTACAATTTATCATGAATTTGATTAAAAATTAATTGTATAGATTGAAAATGTAGATATGCTTCGTATTGCCGCCTCGATCACTTAAACCACAACAGACACGATACAATATATATGCAAGTTGCGGCTATATGTACCGCTATTCCATATTTTAGTTTTTCTCTCTTGTGTTGAAACAAGCAAAACGCTAAACCTATCAAAAACCAAACAATTAAAATCATGCCGGAAATGAGATAGTTTTGTTGGGTTTTGTAAGACCACCAACCCGCCACAGGTCCTTCACTTCCAAAAGGATATGCTTCGGGCGTTTTAAGTGCCGTATAAAAATCGGCAGACCACAGAACAACGAAAAACAAGCATACAATCGCCCAGATGATTTTAGTAACGGGTACCGGTTTTTTCATTGTGAGTTTTGTTGTCATGGTTTTAAATTTTCAATATCAAATTGTCATGTATTATGTTGGCAAAGGCGGTTTTTACTTTGTTTTTCTGTGCGTATTTATTCCATTGTGAAACGATGTCAAGAGTTTGCTCAATTATTTCTTTCGCATTTTTAATGCTTTGTTTTTCTGCGACTTGCAATAAATCTTGCATAGTAAAACCGTCTCGTTTTCCATTGAGCGAAAGTTGGTGTTGGCTTGTCCATTTTCCTGACGGCGAATACGAATAGCACAAATCGTAGGCAGGTGCGAGCGACCATTTTCCGCTTTTGTCCATTAAGAAAGAATGATTTTTGGTATGGTCATCGTGATTTCGTGCTACTACATTGAAAATCATGCGTCTGTACATCTGTTCCATGTCGTGGTATGGCAAATTGAGTTGTCGCATTGTTTGAAAAATTTGTTCGTAGGAGTACCGTTCATCGCGGTCAAAATTTCCGATTGCGCAAAATGTTTGTGCGTGTAGTTTTTCGCCGTTTTCAGCGCGGTCGAAGCGTTTTGTCATAAAATGGGCTTTACGTTCGTCTTTTAACACGCTGCATTCGGTCATTTTAATTCCGCAATCGGTTGCCATTTTATAATAAGCATACTCAATTTTACCGATTCCGAGTGGATTGTCTTTGAGTTTTTCGGTTTTTAGACCATCAAATTTCAGTAACCAATACGAAAAACCATCGGGTGCTTGCGTTTGTCCCGACCGCACTTCGCCTGTCGTTTCGTTGTATGCGATAATTGCTTTTGGCTTTGCCCCTCCTGCCGAAGTTCCGATACGCAGAATATCGTAAATTGCTTTGTTGTTGTTTCGTAAATTTGCTTGAAATGCCGTTCTTTTGTTTAAAACTTCCTTTGCCAATGCCGTTAATTCCGCCATTTCCAAAATTGCTGATTCGTTGAGTTGATTATCGTTATTTGCAGGTTCAAACTCCAACGCGCCCATTCCACGTTTCCCGATATAACACAAACGGTCGAGCGGAGAAATGTCAACCAGCATATTTTTGCTTGCAAACCATTCGTCAATTACGCTGTTTCCGTAGTCATCGGGCAGTGAATCGGCGAGCAGGGCAGGCAAGCCGTTAAAAGTTTTTCCGCGATTGGTAGGAAAACTGAAAATGCGCTCACCACGCAAAATGTCGTTGAGCGGCATTTGCAATGGGGCTATATCCCAACCGGTTTTTGCGAAAGTATCGTAAAACTCCATCGTTGCGTATCCTTTTTCTGCGTTCCATGCCACCGCTGCAACATCTTGTCCCCAAAGTTTTATATTTATTACCGTCTTCATTTTTCGGACTTTGATTTTTTAATTCGTTTTGGCGTTTTGCCTTTCAATTTCAGCAATTCTATCGGCGAAATTCCGATTGCGGGGATAAATAATTCAAAGTTATCAAGCAATCGTAAAACTCTCAAAACCGACAAAAACACATTCAATGTTACCGCGTTTCCTTTCTCGATTTGAGTTACAGAAAATACGCTAATTCCCGCTTGTTCAGCGAGTTCCTGTTGTGTTAGTTTTCTCTGAAAACGGTATTCTTTTAATCGTTTTCCAACTTCTTCAATAATGGCACTATTGCTTAAACTATTCCAATTCATTGCTAAAATATTTTTTGCAAAGATACAACTTTTTTAATAACAGAAAATGCTGTTATTAAACATCTTTTTGCGATATAAACACAGTAAGTGCTATTGTTATCCTTCTATTTCAAAATCGCCTTATACTCCTTGTCGTTCAGCAGCAGGTTTTTGGCTTTTTGGATGTCGCTGTCAAATTCCACGTAGAACTTAACATATTGGTCATAGTCGTAGTAGCGCGACAGGATTTCCAGTTTCAGCAGGCGGCAGATTTCGTCTTTGTTCTCTTTGATGGCGGTTATCTTGTTCGCTGTGAATTGTTTTTGCAGCGTTTCCATTGTGGCGGTTATTTGTGGCGACGGGGTGTTTTTTGCCTCTTTGTAGTATGCTTCCAACCCTGTCAGCAGGATTTGTTCGGCGGTTTGGTAGTTGTTTTCGTGTTTGTTGACCCATGTAAGAAGTTGATTCCAAATGTTATCGTCAATTTCAAAGGTGTTGATGGGCGGGGTGGTTGGGTTGTCGTAGTAGTATTGTGTGGCGAAGTTGAAGAGGATATGTTGAGATACCAGTGCCATGGTGATGTCGTTCAACACGTAGGGCGTTGTTGCCACGTCGGGGTCAATGCCGGCACCGTCGTAAACTGCCCGTCCGCCCAAAGTACGAAACTTAGTGATGAGCGAGTCGGGAATTTTATCCCATTTGCCCGATTCGTTTTTATGCGAATAGTCCATCGCTTGGATACACCGTCCGCTGGGGATATAATATTTGGCGATGGTAACTTTCAACTGTGTATTGTAAACCAACGGTAACACATTCTGTACCAGCCCTTTGCCATACGTGCGCTGTCCCATGACAACGGCGCGGTCTAAATCCTGCAACGCTCCGCTCACGATTTCCGACGACGAGGCACTGTGTTCATTAACCAGAACAACCAACGGAATATCGGTGTCGAGCGGTTGGTTACGTGTTCTAAACGTTTGATTGGCGGAGGATATTTGTCCGCGCATACTCACCACTTCCTGTCCTTGTTTGACAAACAGATTGACAATATCCACTGCTTCGCCGAGCAGTCCGCCGCCGTTGTCTCTCAAATCCAAAATCAACCCTTTCAATTTTCCTTCGTTGCGCATGGTGTTGATGGCGTCTCGCACTTTCGAGGCGGAGTTGGGTGTGAAGCCGTCGAGTTTAACATAGCCGATGTCTTGACTGAGTTTTTCGAAATAGTCCACACTTTCGATATTGATAACTTCGCGGACGATGGAAAAGCGCAACGGTTTTTCTTCTCCGTAGCGTTTAATTTCCAGATCAACTTTGCCGCCGACAGAGCCTTTCATCAGTTGGGAAATTTCGTCGGACGTGAGACCAACGGCAGATTTTCCATTGACACTCAACACCATATCGCCCGCTTTTATCCCTGCGCGTTTGGCGGGAGAGTTTTTGTAGGGGTCGGTGATGACAACATATTCTCCGTCGCGATGAATCAACGCGCCGATGCCTCCGTATTGACCGGTGGTGGCGATACGAAAATCTTCAATATCCGATTCGGCGATGTAGTTGGTGTAGGGGTCTAACGTCTTCAACAACTCATCAATGCCGGTTTTCATAAAATCTCCCGGGTCAATATCGTCCACATAGTTGGCATTGACTTGTTTAAAAACATCTATAAAGATTTCAAGGTGTTTACCTATTTCAAAATTTTTATTCCGAATTTGACCGTATCCGTTACAAACGCTCAACAGAAAAAGCGTTGAAAACGCCACACGGCAAATGAGCAAGTTATATTTTTTCATAAAAACAATAATTAGTTGTATTATTAACAAAGATGATGACTGTTTATTATATGTTCAAAGGTGGTTAGCATTTTTTTTTCGAGTGTGGCGTAGCGGAGCATCTCGGTTTTCACATAGATAAAAGCGAGGTGCAGGTTACATTGTTGCGATGTGGCGAAGGGATAGAGTTGATGTTTGTTTTTGCGAAACGCCTCTCTCATTTTTCTTTTCAGTTGGTTACGTTGTGTGGCGTGGGGAAACTTTTTTTTACCGACGGAAAACACAACGGCGCAAACGGGCGAGGTGCCGGTTTGTGGAACTGTTTGATAATAAACAATAAACGGATGTGAGAAAAAGGATTTCCCTTGCAGAAAAAGCCGGTCAATGGTTGTTTTACCATGCAGGCGTTCATGTTTTTTAAATGTTTGTCTCATGTCTCTTTAATTAAGAGCGAGGCTATTGTTTTCGCCTTGTCGGCTTCATAATTTTCGCCAAATATGCTTCGATGGCGGTGGGCATTGATTGTATTGTTGGCGTGGGAGCGGGTATGTTGACGGTCAGTCCGGCTTGAATCATCGCTTCTTGCGTACCTTTTCCGTAGGCGGCGAAGAGGCGTTCTTCTTGTTGAAAATCGGGAAAACTTGCTTTAAAGCCTTGCACGCCGATAGGACTAAACAAAACGAACATATCGTAGGCGTTGGGGTCGAGCGACGAGAGGTCGCTGGGAACGGAGCGATACATGACCGCCGAAGTGTGTTCAACTTTGAGCGCAACCAACGAATCTTTCAACGCATCTGTTTCATTACCTGCATTTTCCGATATCGGCAAGAAGAACTTTTCGGTACGGTGTTTTTTAACCAAATCTATCAATTCCTTATGTGATTGGTTGGCGTGAAGGTTTTTCCTTTTCCGAAAAGATGTATATTTTTGGAGGTATAATGCAACGGCTTCCGAAACACAAAAATACCTCATATTCTCGGTAATCTCCAACCGGATGTCTTTGGCGATTCTAAAGTAGTGGTCAACGGAGTGTTTGCTGGTGAAAATCACAGCACTGTAGTCGAAAAGAGAAATTTTTTGTTGCCGAAACTCTAAGGAACTCAGCCCTTCAATCTGAAAAAATTTTAAATAATCAACCTTTATATTGTACTTTTTTGTTAAAAAGTAATAAGGAGATTTTTCAAGTTCTGCCGGCGTCGGCTGTGATACTATAGCGCGCTTTATTTTCAAAACAAAAGAATTTGAATATTCTACAACTCGTTAAAAACAAACATTTTGCGTGAGTTTTACCAATATCAAAAAGGGTAAAATTTCCAGCGTGCAAAGATACAAAAAAATATGAATTGTATAACGGTTGGTGAAATTAAAAAATTTTGCCAGCGAAACGACCACAAAAACCGCGTAAAATGCTGATATACAAATGAGTAAATAAAACGACACAATACTCATCACCGCAAAGGGCGCAAATGCTGTGAACAGGGCAATCAAAAACAGAACCGGCGACAGGGAAACGAAGAGCAGTTTATAGGGTTTTAGATACCCCCTCAAAATTTTGGAAGCGGAAAAAACATTCCCGAAAAAGGTAATAAAACGGCTCCTTATATAGAATAGTAAAAAGACGATGCCGGTTATGAATAAAAAAATTGTTAAATAACGGAAGTATTTCGGTACGAATGCCATCTCAAAAGTGTTGAAAAGAAACTCAAACCGAACATAAATCGCGTAGAAAATAATTGCCAGCGAAAAAAACGAAACGATGTTTATCGAATTAATAATTAAAGAATTTCGTTCAATTTGGCGACGCTCCGCTTCTTGCAACGATTTCGGCGAAAGTCCAACCAAAAAGAGACTGCCTATGGAACTTTTTATAACGTTTTTTAGGAAGACAAGCAGAACGGCGGCAAAAATTAACGCCACCGGCAGTATCACACTCGCCGACGACAAGGAAGTTTTTTCTACCGGATTCGACGACAAAAAATCACTCTTCACGCCCGGAAAAACCGTCAATGAAACGCCGTCAGACTTAAATACGGGCGCGTAACCGTCCGTGTCGAAGGGGCAATAAGTGTCAACAGACCTGTCTTCAAATCCTGAATGTTGTTGCATTTTTTCTTGATTTTTTTCGCGGCAAAGATAGAATTTTTAAATTTATTAATGTCACATTGTTATTATTATTTTTTTACTACCTTTGCACGGTTAAAAAATTTTGCTATGTTGCCTTCGATAAACCCGCAAAAGGTTGCAGCGTGGTCGCAATTAGACCATCACGTAAATTATGAGATGGTTGCGACACTGGGAGAGTTATTTATGGAAGACCGCGAGAGATTTCCTCGTTTTTCCATAGAGACGGAAGGGCTGTTTTTTGACTACTCGAAGACACACATTACCAACAAAACACTTCGCTTACTTTGCTCATTAGCAGAAAGTTGCGAACTCCAACCGGCGATAGAACAGATGTTTTCCGGTGAAAAAATCAACGAAACAGAGCAGCGGGCAGTTTTACACACCGCCCTCCGTAACTTCTCCGACGAACCCGTTTTGGTGGACAGCAACAATGTGATGCCGAACATTCGCGCCGTGCAAAAGCAGATGCAGATTTTTACAGAAAAAATTCACAACGGCGAATGGTGCGGATTTTCCGGTAAAAAAATAGACACAATCGTCAATATCGGTATCGGCGGCTCCGACTTGGGACCGATGATGGTATGTCGGGCGTTGAAACATTACGCGGTGGATGGGATGAAGGCTTATTTTGTCTCCAACGTTGACGGCAGCCATATCTTCGAGACGCTCAAAGAGGTCAATCCCGAAACAACGCTTTTTCTGGTCGTCTCCAAAACCTTCACCACCCAAGAAACCATGCTCAACGCCCACACCGCGCGGAATTGGTTTTTACAATATGCGTCGCAAAAAGATGTTGAAAAGCACTTTGTGGCGGTTTCGACCAACGAAAAGGCGGTGCAGGAGTTTGGCATTCGTTCCGACAATATGTTCCGTTTTTGGGATTTTGTGGGCGGACGGTTTTCGTTGTGGTCGGCGGTGGGCTTGTCTATTGCTTGTTATGTGGGCTACGAAAATTTTGAAAAACTGTTGCAGGGAGCATACCAAATGGACAAACATTTCCGCGAAACGCCGTTGAATGAAAATATGCCGGTCGTCTTTGCGCTGCTGGGCATTTTATACACCAACTTCCATCATCTAAACACCGAAGCGGTGTTGCCCTACGACCAATATTTAGAACGTTTTCCGGCGTATTTGCAACAGGCGGCGATGGAAAGCAACGGAAAATCTGTTGACCGTCAAGGCTATTACGCCGAACTGAACACCGCGCCCATTCTCTGGGGCGAACCCGGTACCAACGGACAACACTCCTTCTATCAACTCATTCATCAAGGAACAACCAAAGTGCCATGTATTTTTATGGCACCCGCCATTCCGTTAAATCCGTTGGACGAGCATCATAAAGTGTTATTTTCCAACTTTTTAGCGCAATCGGAAGCATTGATGAAGGGCAAATCCGATGAAGACGCTTTGGAGGAAATGCAACGGCAAAAACTGCCCAAAGCGACAATAGAAAAACTGTTGCCGCACAAAGTCTTCGATGGGGATATTCCAAGTATCTCCATCATTTACAAGATGTTAACACCCGAAATGTTGGGAAGTTTGATCGCACTGTTTGAACACCGCATTTTCGTACAAGGCATCATTTGGAACATTTACAGTTTCGACCAATTTGGCGTTGAACTTGGTAAACAGTTGGCAATGAACATTTTGCCGGAACTGAACGAAGACAAGAAAAAGTCGAAACACGACGCCTCGACCACAGGACTTATTCAAAAATTTAAAGAATATAGAAACGAAATATAAATAGAATGCTTAATTTTTACTCATAACACAATGCTCATCATAGGAATAACCGGTACTTTGGGCGCAGGAAAAGGAACCATAGTGGACTACCTGATGCGTCAAAAAAACTTCTCCCATTATTCTGTGCGCACATTTTTAATCCAAGAGATTGAAAAACGAAACCTGCCCGTCAACAGGGATTCTATGGTTTTGATTGCCAATGAATTACGGAAACAACACGCCCCATCGTACATCACCGATTGTCTCTATGAAGAAGCCAAAAGCAACAACCACAACAGCATCATCGAAAGTATCCGCACGCCGGGCGAAGTTGTTTCGCTGCGTCGAAAAGGAGACTTCCTTCTGATTGCTGTGGACGCCGATATAACCATTCGTTATCAAAGGATTGTGTTGCGCGGGTCGGAAACAGATCATATCAACTTTGAAGAATTTGCCGCCAACGAAGCGCGCGAAATGAACTCCAACGACCCCAACAAACAAAACCTGCGAAAATGTATCGAGATGGCAGACATCCGCATCGAAAACAACGGAAGCATCGCACAACTCTACGAGCAACTGGAAGAAGTTGCATTGAACATGAAATTTAAAAAAGAAGAAAATATAGTATAAAAACTTGAAAAATATGGTTTTATGAATAACTCTATTATAAAAATTATTTGCACGGCGGTTATGGTTGTGCTGTGTGGCGTGGGGTTGAATGCGCAGGAATTGCAAAAGCGTAGTGTTATGAATATGACACTTGAAAAAGGGGATCTGCAGACAATTTCTTCCGAAGAGATGCGTCAGGGCAACACTTTTTCTAGAAGCGGAGAGGAAATCCCTCCAAAACCATCATCCCCTCCTTCTAGAGGCGTTATTTTTTTCGACGGGTTTGAGGGTTCATCAGTCAGCAGTCTTCCTGCGGGATGGTTCAGGACAAACCTTTCCACCGCTAACCCGTGGAATCCCATAAATTATATGTCTGGACCTTCTAATTTTTATCCCAAAACCGGTAACTGGATGGCGTCAAACTCATATAGTGGTTCCGCGCAGGCCCGCAATGCGTGGATGATTAGTCCTGCGATTCCTCTTACCTCTGGAGTTACCTACACAATACGCTTTTGGGTATGTATGCCCGGTTATTATGTTCCTCCTACCAATGAATATGACCGTATGAAGGTGTGTATAGGTCAAGCTCAAACGGTAGCCGGCATGACTACGGGTACGGGTTATACTCTTTGGGATTCCGGTACTAGTACACGCTATACGACTTGGACACAGAAAGAAATAACTTATACGGCAACCGCAACCAATAATTTTTATCTTGGATTCCATGCGTACACCCTTGGCGGACAAGGCGATTTTATTGTTATTGACGATATTGAGGTTTCAACAGATACACCTCCCGTAACCACACCCGGCTGCATCGTAACGCCCAACGTTGAAGTGTGTTATGATTCAGATTGCAAGGCGCAATTAACGTGGAAGGAACCTTGTTTAAAATATAGTCATGACGATGATATAGTTTTTGGTGGAATTGGCGGCGTAGCCGGTGAACATATGGCAGCCATACGTTTTACACCGAGCGATTTAGCGGCAAGAGGCGTTGTCTCCGGACAAAAAATTACAAAAGTGCAACTGGGTATCGGATCAGACATCAGCAAGATTACTTCGGCTGAACTCCGAATATGGGAAGGCGGCACATCACTTACCAACGCCGGTACCTTGATATATACCCAACCCATAACCAATTATGCATCATTCCTCCCGCTTGGCATAGTGGAAATTAATTTAACCACCCCATACACCATTGATGCATCCAAAGAACTTAGAGTGGGATGGCGTGTTGAAACAACGGGAACGGGAAGCAGTTATCCTTTTGGATACGAAGAAGGTCCGGCAGTACCCGAAAAAGGAACATGCCTTTGGAACGGTGCCATATGGGAATGTTATAAGGCAGAATACGGATGGGACGATAACCATCTCATAAAAGTATATACCGACCACAATTACAAATATAATGTTTACCGAAACGCTGGTGAGATTTCCCATGAACAATCGCCCACTTCTTATTTTGATAATGCTTTCAACGCCGCTTTAGACAATATATGGGGAGTTACAACGGTCTGTACCAACGGTCTTGAATCCGATCCGGTGGAAGTTGAACTCGGCAACGTTCATGTTAACAGCATGACAGCCGATTATAACCCTGTCTGTAAAGCGCAATTATCGTGGGATGTTAAAAGCGACCTATTCTTAGAGTTGAAAGGCGATAATGCCAATAGTTGGACTAGCGGCGGTGGCGTTAAAGCGAAGGTAACAGTTATGGTTAATGAAACATCTTGCGGCACTTTTGACGGTCCCACTTCCGGCACTATCATCATGCATAAGGTTCAAATTCCCCCCGGCAATGTTCAACTTATATGGACTGCGGGTGGAAAACCTGCTGAAATGTCATTCAGGGTTTACAACTGGAAGAAAGACAAAATTTTTACATGTTATAGAGGATACACACCAAGCACACCGGGCACCTTCTTTTCTTTCACCAATACCTGTCCGGTAGATCTTTACAGAGACGCTACGCTTATCGCATCCAACGTAACAACGACGTCGTATCTTGATGCGGACGTTGACCCCAATGTAGGTGCTACATGGAAAGTCGAAAGTTGTAAAACCTTTAAAACAGCCTTCTTAGAAGATTGTGAAATAGACTGCGACCCGCCCGAAAACCTCAACGTTGTTTATGACGCAGACTGCAATACCGCCACAATAACTTGGGAGGCGCCGGTAGGTGGCAAGAAAGGTAGTATCGCCGCACCTATTGCACCAAAAGATTTTGTGGGCGAATTTTTACCTAAAAATGAATTACCGGCAGGTGCTACCAGACAAAACGGAAAATTCACCGCAATAGAAATGGGTATTGGAAGTAGCGTTCCGGCATCGAGAGGTGATATAATCTTATCACCCGGTGCTTTTAGTATGCCATGTAGCAGTAGTGGTCTTATGGTATATCACGATGGCCCACCGAATTACCAATATATAACCGGAACAAATGGTTATGGAGATGTCAAGTTTGGATATGTCTTTAAAGGATCAAGCGGTGACGTTGTTGCTGTAAAGGCTTGGTTATTAGCCACATGGAGTGGGGCGGCAGAGAGTATCTATGCTGAACTTTGGTCGCTCAATTCTAACGACCTTCCTGCAACACTGCTTGGAACCTCTCAACCTATATCAACCGCAAGCATTTCAGGCGTGGCAACCACTGAATATACTTTTACTTTTGCATCACCGATAACCGTACCTGCAAATTTTGCGGCGGTAATCAAAGTTCCGGAATATAGACCCAGTCCTCCATACGAAACTGGTATAGCTGTGGCTACTTCCGAACAATTTTGTTATGCTCCCGGAACAGAAAAGTATAGTATAGTTTATAACCTTAATTGGGGTTGGGAGCCAATGAATGAAGCATGGGGTTTTGACCCGAGTGGACTATTCGACTTGGCAATTTTCCCCGTTTTACAGGTCGATGAACCCCACTACAACGTCTATTGCGATGGCGTATTGATTACTCCTCCGGGTGGCATTACCGATCTTACATGGATTGATGATAATTTTGACCCGACCTTAGGTCATACATGGTCGGTTACATTGATTTGCGGAGATGAGGAATCCGATCCGATAGAATTGACGAAAGAAGCGTGCGAAGATTGTAATCCGCCCGAAAACCTTGATGTTGTTTATGACGCAGACTGCAATACCGCCACAATAACTTGGGATGCGCCGACAGGTTCGGGAAAAAGTTCTATTGTGCCTGTTGATGATACAGTTAATGATAATATAGTTAAAACTTCCGTTCCTAATATAATGCCTGTCCCTAACATAACAAGGGAACCTCTGGAAGGCATAACACTCCCGATACGCGATGCGCAAATGATGACTTTGTCAGATGAGGGGAACTTTCAAGAAATCTTTTTCTTTGATGAGGTGGAGATTAACACAGACCCCGATAGAGGAGGGACGAGAAATGCAGCGTGGATGACTTGGATGAATGATCCTGTTGCTCTCGCTATAGGCGTTGATGATTATGAAATCGGATGGTATCAAAGGTTTGCAGGCTCTGATCTTGGAGCATATATCGGTCAATATTTGACCAAAATAAAGTATAAGCCAAATTCGGGGGGAACTGTATTTCCGGTAGCTCCGCGTATTCGGGTTTATGTCGGCGGCTCTGTTGTAGCAGGAGTTTATAATCCGGGCACTTTGGTGGCTGATGTGGTGGCTGGAGATTATGTTGTTAATTACTATAATTTTGTTGAATTACCTAACCCGATTCTTATTACCGGCTCGCAAGAAATTTGGTTTGGCGTTGTTTATCCGGTTAATGCCGGTACTCCTCTGACTGTTACAGACCCTGCCGGTACGCCAAGTTATATTGAAGGAAAATCAAATGTGATGTGGGTTAACACTATGGGATGGAATACATCAACTTACTTTTTTCCTGGTATAGACAACAAATTCTGTTGGGATTTGGCAGCCTACACCCGCGACCCGCTTCCTAAAAAAACTTGTGATATTACCGTTGAAATGGAAGGTCTCTATTCTAACGGATGGGTTGAAGGATACCTCTCTTTCTTAGACGAAAGCAACACAGAATGGGATAGAATAACGCTGAATTACAATCCTCCGGGAGGGAAAACAATGACAGTTACCCTTCCGCAAGGCGTTGATATTCACTGCCACTGGACGCGAGGATTCAACAATGGGCAACCAGACGGTTCCATTGGCTTTACCATCAAAGATATTAAAGGAAATACCATATACAAATGCAACATAGGCGAATTTGCCGGAAAACCTACCGGCGTATTCCACACATTTACAAACGATGCTTGCAAACCCCACTACAACGTCTATTGCGATGGCGTATTGATTACTCCTCCGGGTGGCACTACCGATCTTACATGGATTGATGATAATTTCGATCCGACAGAAGGGCATATATGGTCGGTTACATTGATTTGCCCTACCGGTGAATCCGAACCGATAGAGTTGACGAAAGAAGCGTGCGAGGATTGTAATCCGGCTACCGATATCGCCCTTACTTTTACAGTTGATTGCGAAGCCCAAATAACATGGCTCCCACCGGCAACAGCCAAAAAAGGTTATATGCTCGATGGTACTGACCCTAATAGCCCTTCAAAATTTCAACTAAACAATCCCGCGGGTTTGCAATACTACGGAGACAAACATGGAATACTCGAACCGACCGGCGGTGAATGGATTAACGGCAAATGGTATTGCCTCTCTAACTCTGCCACCGATAAAAATATTTATGAAGTAGATCGGATAACCGGCGTTTGTACGCCTACCGGCATAACACACACTGTTACGAAACCTTATGGAATGGCTTTAAATCCGACAAATGGGATCGTATATGTTCACAATGAGAACAACCTATATAGGGTGGATATTACTACCGGTGCCACAACTTTTGTTACCGATATTACGCTTAACGGCGGCAGAGTTGTATCCATGGTCTTTACCAACAACGGACGTTGTATTATGTTGGATATTGACAAAAGTGCCTTTATGGAGTTAAACATCGGTTCAGGCGCACTAACACACGTGGCAGATTGTGGTGTAAACGCAGGTAATTATTCTCAAGACTTAGCCATAGACCGTAAAACCAATACCATCTATTGGCCCTATTTCTCTCCCACTCTCGGTGTTACAACGAAGTTGTATCGTCTCGACTTAGGCTGTGTCAATACCGTAACCTACGTCGGCGACTTTGGCACAAGGATACAAGGCGTGGGATTTGTCATTCCAACATCCACCAATACAACACTTTATAATGTTTACCGCGATGGCACACTTATTTCCCCCATCGGTGGTATTCCGCAAATCTGTTTTATTGATGATGATTTTGATAACACCGAAGGACATCTATGGGAAGTTACGGTGATTTGCGAAGATGAGGAATCCACACCAATATCCGTAAGCGTTACCGTTCCTCCCGCCCCCGTTGCTACAGCAGCAACCGAAGTGGAGTGTACATCCTTCCAAGCCAACTGGCAAGCCGTTACAGGCGCAACAGGTTATCTATTAACCGTTCATGATGGCACCACCACTCCCATACTTGACGACGTCAAGACAACAAATATTTTCTATTCGGTAACAGGTTTGACCCCCGGCGTAACATATTACTATTATGTCAAAGCCGTAAAAGATTGTATCATTAGCGCTGAGTCGAATGAGATTGTGGTTGAGCCGCTTCAATACGATGTTACACCATCGGCAGGCACCGGCGGCGGCATTTTGCCGAACACCGTGCAAACCGTTGATTGCGGCACTGACATCATCTTCGATGCCGATCCCGATGACTGTAAGGAAGTTGATGAGTGGACG